>VAPK010203883.1_pt1 | contig 12911 bp, 9 predicted proteins | sample 3395031 | NCBI WGS metagenome assembly VAPK01 (sample SAMN08290443, study PRJNA428436) | hydrothermal vent metagenome | isolation source: Deep-sea hydrothermal vent chimney 1 | place: Pacific Ocean: Juan De Fuca Ridge | reverse complement strand
GGATCATTGCTACCGAGGCTCCGCACGTTTGCGCCTGAAACACTCCCCCGGAGCCTTTCCGAGACGATCATCACCCATCCCTCTTCAACGTTCGAATAAACGCTTTCTACGGAATGCTCGCCTTGGCGATCTCCCGCTTCTTTTTTTACCCTTCTTCTGCTTTTTCCAGCAGATTTCCCCTACTGGCCGCATCAACGCCATAACATTTCGCCGTGACGTCCTTGCGCATGGCCGACTCGGTCTCGCGCGCAATTCCCACCCCGCCCGGAACGCACCCCACAACACAGAACGGCCCCGCTTTCCCAGCAGGGCCGCCCCGGTCTTAACCCGTTCGCGCTGGGTTAACTCTTGGCCAATGCAGCCCGTACACCCGCACCATAAGCCGGATCGGCCTTGTCCATGTGGGCTGTGGCCCGATCAATGATATCCTGTGGCACCCCCTGCATTGCGTCGGCGTAGTTGCTGAACAAACGCGCCTGTTGATCTGCGTCCATCAGACGGAACAGATCGCCGGGCTGTTTATAGTCATCGTTACCGTCGCGGTGGTTATACCGATCCGCGTCGCCTGAAATCCGCAAGGGCGGTTCAGCCACCGACGGATCTTCGGCCGGACCGTTAAAGCTGTTGGGCTCATAATACGCATCCGGGTTGGCGGTGTTATTATCAAAGAACCGCATGGAACCGTCCTTGTGATAATGGTTCACCGGGCATTTCGGCGTGTTCACCGGCAGGGCTTCGTAATGGGTTCCCAACCGGTGGCGGTGCGCGTCGGCGTAGGAAAACAGCCGGCCCTGCAGCATCTTGTCTGGGCTGAAACCGATGCCCGGCACGATGTTTGACGGGCTGAACGCAGCCTGCTCGATTTCGGCGAAGTAATTATCAGCGTTGCGGTTCAGCTCCAGCGTGCCGACCTCAATCAGCGGGTAATCCCCGTGCGGCCAGACTTTGGTCAGGTCAAACGGGTTGTAGGGCGTGTTTTCGGCTTCCATTTCCGGCATGATCTGCACGCAGAATTTCCATTTCGGAAAGCTGCCTTCTTCAATCGCGCCAAACAGGGTCTCCTGATGCCCCTCGCGGGTCTGGCCGATCATGTCTGCACTTTCGGCGTTGGTCAGATGGGCGTGGCCCTGCTCGGTCTTAAAGTGGAACTTGACCCAGAAACGCTCACCCTTGTCATTCCACAGGCTGTAAGTGTGGCTGCCATAGCCGTTCATGTGCATCACCGTGGTCGGGCAGCCGCGATCTGACATCAGGATGGTGACCTGGTGCAGGCTTTCCGGGCTAAGTGACCAGAAATCCCACATCGCGGTGCCAGAGCGCAGGTTGGTGCGCGGGTGACGTTTTTGGGTATGGATAAAGTCAGGAAATTTCAGCGGGTCGCGGATGAAAAACACCGGGGTATTGTTGCCAACCAGATCCCAGTTGCCCTGATCGGTGTAGAATTTCATCGCAAAACCGCGCACATCGCGCTCATTGTCTGCCGCACCGGCTTCTCCGGCAACGGTGGAAAACCGGATCAGCATGTCGGTCTTTTTGCCCTTGGAAAACACATCGGCGCAGGAATATTCCGACAGGTCATTATTGATGGTCAGCGTGCCAAATGCGCCCCATCCTTTGGCGTGTACCACCCGCTCGGCAATGCGTTCGCGGTTCTGATGCGCCAGTTTTTCGATCAACTGGTAATCCTGCATCAATACCGGGCCACGGGCACCGGCGGTCAGCGAATTCTGATTATCCGCAATCGGTGCGCCTGCGGTGGTTGTTAATGTCGGTGTTTTTGCCATGGTAATTCTCCCGTTGGTGGCAGCATTTGAATATGCTTTTTGCAATTTAGAATAGTTCTAAGTTGCATGTCGATGAAACTCAACAGTTTGTTTTGTCGCGCCGGGCGGGTTGGTGCTAACGCCCACGCTCCATGGCGATGATAGCGCTCAGATCCCGGTCGCTGATGTCACCGATCACCACCGATTTGCCAATCACCATGCCCGGTGTACCCACCATGCCAAACATGTTCGCTAACGCACGCGATAGCCACATGCGTTGATCTGTGGTGTCGCTGTACATGTCTGTCAGCAGGCGGGCCGGGTCGATGCCCACGCTGCCCGCCAGAGATTCCACATATCCATCAGTCGCCTGAAACCGCGCCCGCATCAGCCGGTCATGGAAGGCATCATATGCCCCTTGCGCCCCTGCCGCGATGGTCGCGCGCGCAGCGGTTTCCGACGCGGGGCCAAGCCCGGCAAGATCATGCCAGCTAATCGATACATCTTTCAGGGCCCGCAGGCGTGGCGTCAGCCGGCGGCAGATCGGACATTGATAGTCGAAGAAATAGGCAATCGGCACCAGTGGGGGTGGGTGCAGGGCAAACAATGCGCCCTCAAGACCATCCGCGATGGTTTTTTCCGCGACCAGCAGGCTCGCAGGTTTTTCGCTATCCAAACCGAACAGCGGCACCCCCCCCGCCAGCGAAACCGCACCGCCTTTCAATATTTGATAGCCAGCGGGAGTTTTCATCGGCTGAAACGCCAGATCAGCTTGCCGGGTAAATACCGCCCTGTATCCGGCGCGCGCCCCGGCAATCCCCAGCACCACCAGGGCCATGCCACCAACCACTAAGCGGCGTCGGTTTGCCTGCTCGGGGGCCTCGCTCATTCTCTGATCCTCCAGCCGGTTTTGAAAATCAGCCAGATTATACCCATGCACAGCACCAGAAACCCGCACACGGCGGCGATAGACACCCCAACCGGCACGTCCGCCACCCCAAAGAACGACCAGCGAAAGCCGGATATCAGGTAAAGGACCGGGTTAAATTTAGTAACCACTTGCCAAACCGGCGGCAGCATCGAGACCGAATAAAACGCGCCCCCCAGAAACACCAGCGGCGTGATCAGCAAAAGCGGGATCAATTGCAACTGCTCAAAACTTTTCGCCCAGATGCCGATGATGAACCCGAGCAGCGAAAACGACACCGCTGTCAGCAACAAAAACGCCAACATCCAGAACGGGTGGGCAATTTGTATGTCTACAAACAGCGCTGAGGTGGCAAGAATGATCAGCGCAATCACCGTCGCCTTGGTTGCTGCCGCGCCAACATAGCCGATGACAATTTCTACGATCGACATCGGGGCCGAAAGTAACTCGTAAATCGTGCCAATAAATTTCGGGAAATAGATACCAAAAGAGGCGTTGCTCACCGATTGCTGCAACAGGGTCAGCATGATCAACCCGGGGACAATGAATGCGCCGTAACTGATGCCCTCAACCGATTGGATGCGGCTGCCGATAGCCGAGCCAAAGACGATGAAATACAATACCGTTGACAGGACCGGCGAAAGGATTGATTGCGCCAATGTGCGAAAAGTACGGGCCATTTCAAAGATATAGATGGCGCTGATCGCGTGGAAATTCATGCCTCCTCCTCCACCAGTGACAGGAATATCTGTTCCAGCGAGCTTTCGGATGTATCCAGATCCCGCACCGAAATCCCCGCCGCCGCCAGATCGGCTACCAGCCTTGTGATGCCGGTGCGTTCGGCTTGCCTGTCATACTCAAACACCATCGAGCCACCACCTTGCGCCAGCGACAATCCGTATTCCGCCAGCGCCTTTGGCACCTCTGTGACCGGTTCCTGCAAATGCAGCGTCAATTGTTTACCGCCCATCTGCTTCATCAGCGTCGCTTTGTCTTCCACCAGCAGCAATTCGCCCTTGTTGATCACCCCAATCCGGTCGGCCATTTCCTCGGCCTCCTGAATATAATGCGTGGTCAGGATGATGGTCACACCCTCTGCGCGCAGTTCACGCACCAGCTCCCACATTTCCTTGCGCAGCGACACATCCACCCCGGCGGTGGGTTCATCCAGAAACAGGATACGCGGCTCATGGGCCAGCGCCTTGGCGATCAGCACCCGACGTTTCATACCACCGGATAATTCCATGTTGCGCGAATTGCGCTTGTCCCACAGGGAAAGCGAGCGCAGCACTTTTTCGACATAGGCGTCATCACGCGCCTTGCCAAACAGCCCGCGCGAAAACCGAACTGTGCTGATCACCCGCTCAAACGGCTCAATGGTGATTTCCTGCGGCACCAGCCCGATCAGGCTGCGCGCCGCCCGATAATCGGTTCCAATATCATGGCCACCAACCGTGACCGACCCGGCACTTGCCCGCACCAACCCACAGATCACCGAAATCAGCGTGGTTTTCCCAGCCCCATTGGGTCCAAGCAGGGCCAAAATTTCACCCTCCACAATCTCCAGCGACACATCGCTAAGCGCTTTAGGCCCGTTGTCATAAGATTTTGAGAGGTTCTGTATAGAAATGATGGACGACATGGAAATCCCGACTTTGAATTTGGGTTCTCAAAAGACTTAACCACTCAGCCCAATATAAACCAGCCCGGCAAATACCTGTCCGGGCCCTGGCTTCTTCTGTTCAAAAATACTTTCGGGGGTATGGGGGCAGACAGCCCCCATGTTTCGCTAACCCTAGCGCTTCCGGTCGCGCCGGCTCGACATCGGCTGAAACGCCACGCTCACATGGGCTTCACAATAGGGCTTGCCGGTTTGCACAGAAAGCCCGCAAAACCAGAAATCATCCGTCGCCGGATCACCAATTGGCCACTTACAAGTCCGTTCAGTCAATTCCATCAGGCTGATTTTTTTAGCCTTCTTTTCCACTTCCCGCACCGAAGCCAGAGCCTCGGGGCTGATTTCATTGGCGGAAGGCTGCGGCGGCAATGGTTGCCCGGCCGGAATAATCGGACGGCGCAAATGCCGCCGGATAGGCTCGGGCGCTGCGGCCGGGGCTTCCGCCGTGGGTGCCGCCTTGGCCTTGGGCGCTGCCTTGCTGACTTTTTCCTTGGCTACAGTCTTGGCCGTGCCACCACCACCGGTGCGATTGGACAGGCCAAGGCGATGCACCTTGCCGATAACCGCATTGCGGGTCACGCCGCCAAGCTCCTTGGCGATCTGGCTGGCCGACTGGCCTTCGCCCCACATTTTTGTCAGCACTTCTACGCGCTCATCAGTCCAGGCCATGTAACTTTCCTCAAATGCAAACGGCCATCCGATGTGATCGGGGCCGTATTGGCTATCGCTTCTGGTCGGTTCCCACCTTACCGCGCCTGCGGGGGGGGATACAAGCATAGCTTACACCCAAATTAACGCCATTTTCTTAACTGCACTGGACAGGCAACAGCATTCCGGCTAATTGCCCACTATGACTTGCCAGTTGACCATAAAATCACAATTGCGACGACGCTAACCCGTCAGGCGTATCCACGCCCGGTTTGATGCGCCGTTTAGCACTCCCCCACCTCCATAGTTGACTTGCCCGACCGCCTTTGGCACCTGTTGGGCTTCTTTAAAAGGCCAGTTCCAATGATCAGTCCCGTATTGCCGACCTATAACCGCGCACCACTATCTTTTGTCAAAGGCGAAGGCAGCTGGCTGATAGAAGCTGATGGGCGACGTTTTCTGGATCTCGGGGCCGGTATCGGAGTGAACGCCCTTGGCCACGCTCACCCGGCACTGGTGGAGGCGTTGACCACGCAAGCCAACGCGCTCTGGCACACCTCGAACCTCTATAATATCCCGGCGCAGACGGCGCTGGCGGAAAAACTGACAACTGAAACCTTCGCCGACACCGTGTTTTTCACCAATTCCGGCACCGAAGCCTGTGAACTGGCGGTTAAAATGGCCCGCAAATACTGGTTCGAAAACGACCAGCCAGAACGCGTTGAGATTATCACCTTTGAGGGCTCCTTTCACGGCCGCTCCGCCGCCGGTATCGCCGCCGCCGGTTCCGAGAAAATGACCAAAGGCTTCGGCCCGCTGCTGCCCGGCTTTACCCACCTGCCGTTTGGCGACCACGATGCACTGAACGCGGCCGTGACCAATAAAACAGCCGCAATCCTGATCGAACCGGTGCAGGGCGAAGGCGGCATACGTCCGGTGCCGGATCAATGCCTCAAAGGTCTGCGCGATCTGGCGGATCAACACGGTGCCCTCTTGATCTTTGATGAAGTCCAGTGCGGCATGGGGCGCACCGGCAGGTTGTTCGCCCATGAATGGACCGGCATCACGCCAGACATCATGATGGTGGCCAAAGGCATCGGTGGCGGCTTCCCACTTGGCGCTGTTCTGGCCACCGAAAATGCCGCCCTTGGCATGACGGCGGGCACCCACGGCTCAACCTATGGCGGCAACCCATTAGGCTGTGCGGTTGGCCTGAAGGTCATGGACATCATCGCCGACGATGATTTCCTTGCGGAAGTGAACCGCAAATCCGGCCTGCTGCGCCAAAAGCTCGAAGGTCTGGTTGCCGCCCACCCGGATGTATTCGAAACCGTGCGCGGCCACGGCCTGATACTCGGATTAAAATGCAAAGTTGCCAACACCGACGTGGTAAACGCCGGGTATGACCAGAAAATCCTGACCATCCCCGCAGCCGATAATGTCGTACGCCTGCTGCCACCGCTGAACATTTCAGACGATGAAATCGCCACAGCCCTAACCCGCCTCGATGCAGCGGCCCAAGGCCTGCGATGATCCAAACTTCTTCTGTTCACAAATATTCTCGGGGGAATTGGCCGTCAGGCCAAGGGGGCGGACAGCCCCAAAACCCGCGGCCAAAGAAAGCAATGATATGAACCACTTCCTCGACATCCACACAACTGCGCCCAAAGACCTGCGGCACATGATTGACCACGCCCGCACAATGAAAGAAGCCCGCAAAGGCCAGCCCAAAGGCACGCCGGACGCTGATCAACCGCTGAAAAACCACATGGTGGCGCTGATATTCGAAAAGCCAAGCACCCGGACACGGGTCAGCTTTGATGTTGGTGTGCGCCAGTTGGGCGGGCAGTCGATGGTGCTTTCGGGTCAGGATATGCAGCTTGGCCACGGCGAAACCATCGCCGATACCGCCCGGGTTCTGTCGCGCTATGTCGATCTGATCATGATGCGTACTTTTGAAGAAGCAACCGTGCATGAAATGGCTGAATACGCCTCGGTTCCGGTGATCAACGGCCTGACCAACCGCACCCATCCCTGTCAGGTAATGGCCGATGTGATGACGTTTGAAGAACACCGTGGCCCGATCAAAGGTAAAAAAATCGTCTGGTCAGGCGACGGCAATAACACCTGCCACTCACTTTTACATGCAGCCGGGCAGTTTGGGTTTGACATGGCGGTAACCGGCCCCGAAACCCTGCGCCCGGAAATAGAATTCGTTGAACTGGCCCGCGCCAATGGCGCAAACATTCAACTGGAACCAAACCCGCAAAAAGCCGTCGAAAATGCCGACCTGCTGGTCACCGACACCTGGGTCTCCATGCATGACAGCCCCTCTATGCGCGAACGCCGCCACAACCAGCTGCGCCCCTATCAGGTGGATGATCACCTGATGGACAGGGCGAACCCCGACGCGCTGTTTATGCACTGCCTGCCCGCGCACCGCGAGGAAGAGGTTACCAATTCGGTGATGGATGGATCAAAATCAGTTGTGTTTGATGAGGCCGAAAACCGCCTGCACGCGCAAAAAGCGATCATGCGCTGGTGCCTGGGGGTTTAGGGTCAAAACTCTTCAAAAGAGTTTTGCCAATAATCTTTTGAAGATTATTGCGGCGCTGGCTGAGCGGAAGAAATATTGAACCCTGTGTCCGAAATCAGACAAATGCCGCCCTTAGCCCCAGAAATATCACCGCCGACAACAACGCCGCCGCTGGCACCGTAATCACCCAGGCTGCGATGATTGTCAGGAAATGCGACCGGCGCACCAGTTTGCGGTAGGCGCGTTTTTTGGGTGTTACGATCTTACCCTTGATCTTGGATCTGCGCTGTCGCGCGCGCCGATCAAGATGCCATTCTCGATAAAATCCAACGCCAAATATCCCACCCACGGCGATATGGGTGGAACTGACCGGCAGGCCCAGCCCTGAGGCCGCGATCACGGTGATTGCCGCCGACAGTGCCACGCAATAGGCGCGCATCGGGTTCAGTTTGGTGATCTGGCTGCCGACCATTCGGATCAATTTTGGACCAAACAGGAACAACCCGAACGATATACCAAATGCGCCGATCACCATCACCCAGGTGGGGATATTCACCTTACCGGCGAATTCGCCATAATTTTCGGCGTGAACGATCGCCGCCAATGGGCCAACCGCGTTGGCCACATCATTGGCCCCGTGGGCGAACGATAACAAGGCGGCAGAAATCACCAGCGGTATCCCGAACAGAACCTTCAGCGATTTGTTACGGTTCTCCAGCCCCCGCGCCTGACGGCTGATCATCGGAACTGCTAACCCATAGCTCAGCACCCCAATGCCCGCGCCAATCATCAGCGCCATCTCCATATCAATCTTGATAATACGTTTCAGCCCTTTGAGCGCCAGATAAGAAGCAAAAACCCCGGCCATGATCCCGATCAGCACCGGCACCCATTTTTTTGCGGCCGCGATTTTGTCGTCCTGATAAACGATCCGCGCCTTGATGAAGGCCAGAAACATCGCCGCCACCAGCCCGCCCAGCACCGGCGAAATCACCCAGCTGGCAGCAATTTTGCTCATGTTCAGCCAGTTCACCGCGCCAAAACCAGCCGCCGCAATCCCAGCCCCCATAACACCACCAACAACCGAATGTGTGGTGGAAACCGGCGCCCCCAGCAGGGTCGCCAGATTAACCCAAAGGGCCGCCGATATCAGCGCCGCCATCATCGCCCAGATGAATATTTCCCCGTCATTCACGCTTTCGGGATCAATAATGCCCTTGGATATGGTCGACACAACGTCGCCCCCCGCCAGCAGCGCCCCGGCACTTTCAAATATTGCCGCAATAACGATCGCCCCCACCATGGTCAGCGCCTGCGCCCCAACCGCCGGGCCCATGTTGTTGGCAACATCGTTAGCGCCGATATTCAGCGCCATATAAGCGCCAAACGCGGTGGCCGCGATAACAACGTAAGATCGCTGGTCGCCGCCAAAGAAAATCGCCGCCCAAAGCGCTGCCACAATGATAAATGTCAGCGCAATGCCAAAGCCAACCAGCGGGCGTGAAACAAACTGAACTGCATATTCAACCTGACCAATACGTTTGAGGTCTTTGTCTAAGGTTCGCCACTGATTGTTGGAAGGTTCGGTTGCCATAACAGGTATCCCTTTTGCGATTGCAAAACACCGTTCTCAGGGGCGCAGATACGGGCGAATCGAGACACGCGCAACGGCAATTCCACACTCTGGATTATCTGTCACACGAACGTCTGATTATGCGGTCGTTGCCCCCGAATTCACCACCATTCCAAGCCACTGCCTCTGTGAAATCAACAAATGGTAAACAACTGGTTAACGCCCCTTTGCTCCGCATGTTTTGGGGATACGGCTTGCCTCTGCCGGTATGAGGTCTAAGTTGATGACCTATTGGTATTTTAATCGGGGGATTATCGCATGGAAAAGGCGCAGATCGGTGTTTTCGGGCTTGGCACAATGGGCAGCGCGCTGGCGCTGAACATGGCGGATAGCGGCTTTGAAGTGGCGGTAACCAACCGTGAAACCTCATGGATAGGAGAGTTCATCAAAGAAGCCGATGATTTGTCTGGCAACCTGCACGCTTTCACCACCCTGGAAAACTTTGTCGAAGGCCTGCAAACGCCGCGCGTAATCCTGTTCATGATCCCGTCCACAAAGCCGATGGACATCATGATTGCCACCATTCTGCCGCTGCTGTCGCCCGGTGACACGATCATTGACGGCGGCAACGCGAACTTCCATGACACACGCCGGCGCAGTGCTGAGCTGGCGAAACATGACCTGCATTTTGTTGGTATGGGTGTCTCTGGCGGCGAAGAAGGGGCGCGGTTCGGGCCATCCATTATGGTCGGCGGGACTGAACATAGCTGGTCGCAACTAAAGCCAATCCTGCGTGAAATTGCGGCTAAGTATAAGGGCGACCCCTGCGTTGATCGGCTCGGCCCCGATGGTGCCGGGCATTTCGTGAAAACCGTGCATAACGGTATTGAATACGCCGATATGCAGATGATTGCCGAAGTGTACGGCATTTTGCGAGACCAGCAGGGCCGAGCACCAAAGGACATCGGCAAACTGTTTGACCGCTGGAACCAAGGCCGGCTGCAATCCTACCTGATTGAAATTTCCGGCAAGGTATTGGCCGCAGATGATCCGGAAACCGGCAAGCCAATGGTTGAAATGATCGTCGATAAAGCCGGGCAAAAAGGCACTGGCCGCTGGACGGTGATTGAGGCGCTGACATTAGGGCAATCGGCTTCAACCATAGAAGCAGCGGTTGCCGCACGTTCGTGGTCAGCGGCTAAGGAAACTAGGATAGCGGGCGAGAAAATTCTGGCCGGGTCCGCCTTGGTGGATGGCGCGCCGGAACTGAACGACGATGATCTGGAGGCCGCCCTTCTGGCCGCTAAAATCATCGCCTATGCCCAAGGGTTCACGTTGCTGGAAACCGCCAGTCAGGAATTTAACTGGTCACTTGATCTGGGCCGCATTGCTGAAATCTGGCGCGAAGGCTGTATCATCCGCTCAGATATGCTCAACGACATGGCGGCCGCGGCGCGTGCTGGCATGCCGCACGGCCAGTTGATATTTGCGCCCGGTTTCAAGGAAACCCTGATCAAATCCACACCCGCCCTGCGCCGCGTTGTGGCCGCATCCGCGATGAACGGAATGCCCGCTCCGGCGTTTTCCGGCGCGCTGGCCTATTACGACACCATGCGCCACGCCCGCGGCACCACCGACCTGATACAGGCGCAACGTGATTTCTTTGGCGCGCACGGGTTTGAACGGGTTGATGGTGGCAGCGGCCACCACGGGCCATGGGGTATGGGCTAGGTCAGGGGCCTACGGCGCGAAGTCAGGAGCGAAACAGAAATGGTCCGGGGGACCATTTCAGCGAACAGACGGGCGGAGCCCGGGCGAAGAAAAAGGTGTTAGCGTTTTCTTGGTTTCGCGCGCAGCGTTGGTTCGGCCACTGTCGGATCCTCGGGCCAGGGGTGTTTTGGATAACGCCCGCGCATGTCTTTTCGCACATCTGAATATGAAGTGGCCCAGAATCCCGGCAGGTCCATCGTGGTCTGAAGCGGACGGCGGGCCGGCGACAGCAGGGTGATCTTTAGGAATTGTCCCGCCACTTTGGGATGCTCGGTGACACCAAACATTTCCTGCAACCGCAGCGCTATTTCCGGGGCTTCACCGCCATAATCAATCGCCACCCTGTTGCCCATTGGTGTGGTGTAATGCGAAGGCGTGGCGCGGTTGAGCGTCTGCATCTGCTCCCATGTCAGGCTTTGACGCAGCGGTTCCAGCAAATCGAGGCGTTTGATGTCTGCCGCGGTCCGCACCCCGCTCAGGTGGGGGTGTAACCAGTCTTCCAGCCGCGCCAACAGGGCCGGTTCGTTCATCTCAGGCAGATCAGCGCCGCTGGTTCTCACCAGCTCAACCCGCGTACAAAACCTGCGCGCCTTGTCCGAGAGCGGCAAGCCCAATTCGCGCACCCCGGCCAGTGCGGCCTTTGCCAATGCCTCATCCGGGGCGTCTTTCCACAGCTGATCACTTAGCACCAATGCCCCGAAACATTCCTGTCGGCGCGCTAAGACTTTTCGTTCGCGTTTTGACCATTCGCAGACTTCGCGCCAGACGATCTGATCGCCATAAAGCCCGCGCAGTTCGGTTTCACTGATCTGGATTGCCTGCCGCACCCGTGCTTCGCGCGCATCGCCATCCAGATCGGTCGCCACGATCAGGCGCGCCCCTGCCAACGGGTCGCTGCCATCCATCACCGCACCTTTGCCACCGGACAACACCCATCTTGGCATGTCACCGGGGCGGCGCAGACCGATGCGGTCCGGGTAGGCCATGGCCGCCAGAACCGGCCAGCCTGACGGGTTTTTTGTTCGGGTGATTTTGTTTAGCCTGCGTGCCTCAGAGCGGATGCGTTCAACCCCGCCACGGTTCGCCGTAAAGGCCTTTTGTTCCGCAAAGCGTTTTGGATTTTCCAGCAGTTCCTTGCGCAATAACAGATCCACCGGAGCGCCGCGCAGCGGGTCTCGATCGCCAAGTAATGCTGCCAGCAATGGCGCGTCCGCGCCACCAAGGCTCAGCATATGTGCAAGCCTTGGGTGTAGCGGCAATCCGGCCAGCACCCGGCCATGTTCAGTGATTGCACCGGTTTGATCCAACGCACCCAAATCCCGTAGCAAATCCTGCGCAGATGCAAATCCCCCCGGATTGGGCGGCGTCAGAAACGCCATGTCCTGCACGCCGCGCGCGCCCCAAAGGGCCAGATCAAGCACCAGACTGCTCAGATCACCATCTTCAATCTCGGCAGGCGGGAAGGGCGCGCGGCCACCTTCTTCGCCCTTGGTCCAGAGCCGGTAACAATGCCCCTCGGCTACTCGACCGGCGCGCCCCCTGCGTTGTTCGCTTTCGGCCTTGCTGGCGCGCTCGGTGATCAGGCGCGACATGCCGGAACCCGGATCAAACTTTGCCCGGCGCGCCAGACCGGCGTCAACCACCACCCGAATGTCAGAAATGGTCAGCGAGGTTTCAGCAATCGAAGTCGCCAGCACCAGTTTGCGCCCGATTTTGGCCGGCGCAATCGCCGCCCGCTGCGCGCGAAAATCCATGGCACCGAACAGGGGATGCACCACGCAATCCCCCGGCAGACGACCCTTTAGCAGACCTTCAAGACGGCGAATTTCGCCCTCACCAGGCAGGAAAACCAGAATGCCGCCTGTGGTTTCTACGACCGCTTTAACCACCAGTTCAGCCAGTTCCCCTTCAAACCGCCGCCCCTTGGCAATCGGGCGATCCAGCCAGCAGGTTTCCACCGGAAACGCCCGACCTTGCGAGGTGACAATAGGCGCGTCCAGCATTTCAGCCACCGG
>VAPK010906275.1_pt1 | contig 12914 bp, 9 predicted proteins | sample 3395031 | NCBI WGS metagenome assembly VAPK01 (sample SAMN08290443, study PRJNA428436) | hydrothermal vent metagenome | isolation source: Deep-sea hydrothermal vent chimney 1 | place: Pacific Ocean: Juan De Fuca Ridge | reverse complement strand
TGACCAAAGACAAGATGGCACTCCAACGGCTGAAAGAAGCCGCTGAAAAAGCCAAGATCGAACTGTCTTCCAGCCAGCAAACAGAAATTAACCAGCCGTTTATCTCGATGGATCCAAACGGTGGCCAGCCACTGCACATGGTTCTGAAACTAACCCGTGCCAAGCTGGAAAGCCTGGTAAGTGATCTGATCAAAGCAACGATCAAGCCCTGTCAGTCCGCGTTGAAAGACGCCGGTCTTTCCATCGGTGACATCGACGAAGTCGTGATGGTCGGTGGTATGACCCGGATGCCAAAGGTAACTGAAGAAGTCAGCAAATTTTTTGGTAAAGAAGCCAACAAAGGCGTTAACCCTGATGAAGTTGTAGCCATGGGCGCGGCTATTCAGGCCGGTGTTCTGCAAGGTGATGTCAAAGACGTTGTCCTGCTCGATGTGACCCCGCTGTCTCTGGGCATCGAAACGCTTGGTGGCGTCTTTACCCGGCTGATCGATCGCAACACAACCATCCCAACCAAGAAAAGCCAGATCTTTTCAACCGCCGAAGACAACCAAAACGCCGTGACATTGCGGGTGTTTCAGGGCGAGCGCGAAATGGCCGCTGACAACAAGATGTTGGGCCAGTTCAACCTGGAAGACATTCCTCCAGCACCCCGTGGGTTGCCACAAATCGAAGTGACGTTTGACATTGATGCCAACGGTATCGTTGAAGTCGGCGCTAAAGACAAAGGCACCGGCAAAGAGCAAAACATAACGATCCAGGCCTCAGGTGGTCTTAACGACGATGAGATCGAAGCAATGGTCAAAGAAGCCGAGGAAAACGCCGAGGCCGATAAGGACCGCAAAGATCTGGTCGAAGCCCGAAATCAGGCTGAAAGCCTTATCCATTCCACTGAGAAATCAATGGAAGAGCACAAAGATAAGGTTGATCCTACAACTATCGAAGTCATCGAAATGGCCCTTGCCAACTTGACTGAGCAGCTTGAGACAGACGACGCCGACAAGATCAAAGCGGGCGTTCAAAACCTGACTGAATCGGCGATGAAGCTGGGCGAAGCCATCTACAAGTCGCAGCAGGAAGCGACTGGCGACGGCGACATGGGCGGTGAAGATGAGCCCCGTGGCGTTGACGACGATATAGTAGATGCCGACTTTGAGGATCTGGACGAAAACAAGCGCGACTAATCCAGCGCATGGGAAATGATAGCCAGCCCTGGAAAACCGGGGCTGGCTATCGCTTTCCCGGAAGGATCGATTGAATGGCAAAGCGTGATTACTATGATGTTCTGGGTGCTGAAAAAAGCGCATCCGCCGATGAGCTGAAGAAAGCCTATCGCAAAAAGGCCAAAGAACTTCACCCTGATCGAAATTCTGACAACCCCAAAGCCGAAGACCAGTTCAAAGAAGTAAACGAAGCATACGAAGCGCTGAAAGACCCTGAAAAAAAAGCTGCCTATGACCGCTTTGGTCACGCGGCTTTTGAAGGTGGCATGGGTGGCGGCCAACGTGGTGGTTTTGGCGGGCAGGGTGACTTTTCCAGCGCGTTTTCCGACGTGTTTGATGACCTGTTCGGTGACTTTATGGGTAACGGGCAACGCGGTGGCGGTCGCCAGCGCGCGTCCCGTGGATCAGACTTGCGTTACAATCTCCGGGTAAATCTGGAAGAAGCCTATACTGGCACCCAAAAGACCATCAAGGTTCCAACCGCCATTGCCTGTGAAAAATGCAACGGCACCGGCGCTGAAAGCGGCGCTGAGCCACAAACCTGCCCGACATGTTCAGGCATGGGAAAAGTTCGCGCGCAGCAAGGTTTCTTTACAGTTGAGCGCACTTGTCCAACATGTTCAGGCATGGGGCAAATTATTAAGAACCCTTGCAAATTTTGCAACGGCGCCGGCCGCATCGAAAAAGATCGCTCCCTATCGGTTAACATCCCGGCGGGCGTTGAAACTGGCACAAAAATCCGACTGGCAGGCGAAGGTGAGGCCGGAATGCGTGGCGGACCGACGGGCGACTTGTACATCTTCGTAGAAGTTCAAGAGCACCAGCTATTTCAGCGCCAAGGACCGCATCTATTTTGTCAGGTTCCGGTTAGCATGTCTTCAGCAGCTTTGGGCGGGGACATCGAAGTCCCAACCATTGATGGCGGCCGTAGCCGGGTGAAAATCCCCGCTGGCAGTCAGTCAGGCCGTCAGATGCGCCTGCGCTCCAAAGGTATGCCAGCCCTTCGCGGTGGCGGGCAGGGCGACATGTTGATCGAACTGGCGGTAGAAACGCCGGTTAATCTGACCTCTAAACAAAAAGAACTGCTGAAAGAATTTGAAAAGCTGAGCAAAGATAACAATCCGCAAAGCTCTACATTCTTTTCTGCAGTAAAAAGTTTTTGGGACGGGATGAAAGGTTAATTTTAACGCTTCCAGTTTAACCAAATCTTTAACCTTTGGCGGGAACCTGATTGTATGAACCGCTCTCGCCAAAGCCACTTTTCGGATTTCTCCCAACCGTTGATTGACAGGGATGAATTTGTAACCGCAAAAATCGACAAACATCCGTCATACATCCGCGACCATCGCAAACGACTGCGCGAACGCTTCCTGCAAGGCGGCGCGCAGGCAATGCCGGACTACGAACTTCTTGAACTCGTCCTGTTTCGCGCCATTCCTCGCCGCGATGTAAAACCACTTGCGCGGCTACTGCTGGATACATTCGGCGACTTCAATCGCGTGCTTTCGGCATCCAAAGAACGGCTGGCAGCCGTGAGTGGTGTAGGTGACGCTGTGGTTCAGGAACTGAAGATAGTTGAGGCTGCTTCACATAGGTTAGCACGCGCGCGCGTCATGCAGAAAAATGTAATATCCAGCTGGGACGCAATTCTGGATTATTGCCACACCACGATGGCGCACCGCGAAACTGAACAATTTCGCATCCTGTTTCTTGACCGTAAAAACATCCTGATTGCTGACGAAGAGCAAGCGCGCGGCACCGTTGACCATGTGCCAGTTTACCCCCGCGAGGTGGTGAAGCGGGCACTGGAACTCAACGCATCAGCTTTAATCCTTGTCCACAATCACCCTTCTGGCGACCCAACCCCATCAGATGCTGACATTACAATGACTGCGCAAATCAATGACGCCGCCAAAGCACTGGGGTTGGTCCTGCATGACCATCTTATCATCGGAAAATCGCAGGAACTCAGTTTTCGTGCGGCCGGGTATCTATAACCCTTAACGCACCCATACCTCGACACGCCGGTTGATCTGGCGTCCCCATTCGGTGTCATCACAAGCCATCGGCATGGCCTCGCCAAACCCTTCAACCCGTAAAGAAACCCGCTGGTGATCAGCCGTCGCCGCCTCTTGTACCACCGCATCCCGAACGGACGCCGCGCGTTGACGGGATAACCGTTTGTTCGCATCCGCGCCACCATCGCCATCGCTAAAGCCAACAAATGTCAGCTCTCGCGCGCCAATCATTCCTGTTTCCAACGCGCGGGCCAACAGTGCAATGTTTGAACGCGACTGCGCATTCAATCGCGAAGAGCCTCCATCAAATCGAAACGTCACTGACAACCGTCGCGCACCATCCATCGCGGTAACCAACCGCTGCAGCTCATCAAGCAACACTTCATCCCCAGCATTGCGAATTGCATTTGCCAGTCGATCACCCTGTCGGCTAATCGGCGTTCTGGATATCGCCTGATCAATAAATCCAGCCCTCAGAATAGCGACCTGCGCTGCAGGTGATCGGCTAAACCGCATAAATTCCCGACCAATCGCAGGCAATCGCTTTGACTTAAGATACAAAAACATCGGTGCAGTCAGCGGATAGTCGTCAGATTTCAAAGCCTCGGGAACAGCGCTTGCCCGAAAACCGCAACCCCCCGCCAATACAAGCGGGCGGGTTCTGCCGGGTTCGGACAGCGTTGTAAGTCCAATCGCAAAAGGATCGGACGCAACCGCTTCTACAAGTTCAGAATTTGAGGAATGATGGACGATATCATCCGTAAGTGCACGGTTTGAAGGATACATGATCCGCTCCAAAAAAACATGCAGCACACCTGAACCTTCATTTCGAAGATGCAAAATAATAGGAGCATCAACGCCACCAAATTCCTGCCAGTTACTGATTTCGCCTGAAAAAACGCGCGCAAGGTCTTCCGGGGAAATTTGTTGAACCTGATTTCTCGGTGACACAACCGGAACCAACGCATCCAGTGCTACAACGCGGTTTTGCCCGGGCGCGGATAGTCTGCCCAGCCCCGCCTCCACCCCTAGTAATACTTCCTCTGGCAACACTTCACGCAGCGACATCGCAATATCTGCTTCTTCGGCCAGAAGATCCGCAAACCCTTCTCTGCTACTTGAATTCCGAACGACAATACTTGCCGCTGTTCGGCCAGTACCAATCTCTGATAATGTATAAGTAACGACTTCTTCAGCCACCCCAGTCTTGGTAACGACGTATTCTTGCTGAACTGCAAAAGCTTCAATCAATGCGGGCATAAGCTTGGTTCCAACCGACGTTGCGCCAGATATTGAAATCCTCGCGACAAACGATTCCAAATCCGGACATCCTGGCCCCGAACACAAAACGCCCGACCCATCTAGTGTTAGCTCTCCATAAATGGAATCAACCCGGTAAAATTCACCGTCGTATCCCAATAATGTCCCTACAATCTCGACTGACCCATCACGAGAGGTCAGAGTGACGTCTTGCGCAACAGCAGAAACAATCGAAAGGACGTGTAAAAGGACGACCCCCAATGCCATCCGCAGGAAAACCATTTATTCACCCTGAAGCCGTGTCTAATTTTGCGCGATATTCAGGTCTAAAAGCAGGTTTTTCAACACCAGAAATCCATTTTCTCTGTCGCAGCCGGGGATTTTCAACGAAACATCAGTTGATGACACAGCTCCTTCACCAGACAATTGCATTGATTTGCCGTAATTTCTGTTCCGCAGGACTGGTCAGTTACAGCTACTTCGACAATCAATTGTACAGCCCCTTCACCCGGCACACGATCAAATGGAAACGAGTAAACCTCAGCGAGTCTGGGTTGAAAAACATCAGGATTTCCAAGTTGGATCAAGAATCCACCTTCAGCCCACACTCCAACACCAGGATCCCGCGCGGCATCTGCCCAAACATGGCCGAGGTCTCCAAACTCTGCGCCAATCTCCCGTGCATGGACATGCAGGTTTGGTGCACCGTTCCACATGATTACGGCTCGCTCATATCCATCGAGGGTAAGCATCAGTGTGGTTGCTGCAACACTTCTTCCATCTGAAAACAACACTATATAAGGAGTGTTTTCGTGAAGCGCCGGAATCTCAACACTGTAGCCACCATCTGAATTTGTAGCATCTGCAAATTCCAGGCCACTGTGGATCACTGTAATACGCTGGTTTTGATAACAAGGCGCAAATTCGCCGCTGAATCAATATTGTAAGCAGTGAAACTAGTAGGTTAGACGAGGCGTCCGTGGCAGTGTTTGAACTTTTTACCAGACCCGCATGGGCAAGCCTCATTTCGCCCGGGATTGCCCCAAGTAGATTGATCGTTTTCAACAAACCCTTTTGCCGCCGAAGACGAAACCCCGGAAGACGCAGATTGGCCTGATGCCAGCAGGCGCGTTGCTTCCTGTTGCGCCAGTACCTGTTTCATCATTTCTTCTTGTTCTTCTTTGGTCATCGGGCGAACCTGAGATAGTTTTTGGGTTACATCCTCTCGCAATGAATCCAATAGTCCTTCGAACAGTTGAAACGATTCAGTTTTGTATTCGTTTAACGGGTCACGCTGCGCATACCCCCGAAAGCCTACAACTGAACGCAAGTGTTCGAGCGTCAAAAGATGGTCGCGCCACTTACCGTCAATGGTTTGCAGCAATAACTGCTTTTCGATATTACGCATGGTTTCAGGGCCAAATGACTCTGCTTTTTCCGCCATCATAACATCTGACGCCGCATACAGTTTTTCCCGAATTTCTGCGTCGTCGACACCTTCCTCATCCGCCCATTCCACTACCGGAACATCGATCCCAACCTTTTCCAGAATCGCGGCATACAATCCTTCCGTATTCCATTGATCAGCGTAAGACTTAGCTGGAATATGAAAATCAACCAGATCATCAATCACCTGGTGACGCATGTCTTCTACAATTTCTGAAAGATCCTTGGCTTCCATAATTTCACGGCGTTGGCCGAAAATTACCTTCCGCTGATCATTCATCACATCGTCGAATTTCAACAACTGTTTACGAATATCAAAGTTGCGTCCTTCGACCTTGGCCTGGGCCTTTTCCAGAGATTTGTTCACCCAGGGATGCACAATCGCCTCACCGTCTTTCATACCAAGAGAAGACAAAACTTTATCCAGCCGTTCAGAGCCGAATATCCTCATCAGGTCGTCTTCGAGTGACAGGAAAAACACCGAACGTCCCGGATCACCCTGACGGCCAGACCGTCCGCGCAATTGGTTATCAATTCGTCGGCTTTCGTGGCGTTCGGTTCCCAGAACAAACAACCCGCCTGCGGCAATCACCTTGGCTTTTTCATCTGCGTGTTCGGATTCAATCTTTAATCGCACAGCTTCCGGGTCTGCCTCTGGATCAGCGGCCAGTGCTTCTAGAACCGACATTTCCGCGTTGCCACCCAACTGGATATCCGTCCCGCGACCAGCCATATTAGTGGCGATGGTTACCGCCGCAAATTTGCCGGCGTCGGCAATAATCTGCGCTTCTTTTTCGTGCTGCCGAGCGTTCAGGACATTATGGGTAACACCGGCTTCTTTCAGCATTTCCGACAGGGCTTCCGATTTTTCAATCGAGGTCGTGCCCACCAATATTGGCTGGCCTTTATCGTTGGCTTTTTTGATTTCTTCAGCAACCGCTGCAAATTTTTCTACAGTGGTGCGGTATACATGATCATCCTGATCGTCGCGCATAATCTCTTGATTTGTCGGTATTTCGATAACCCCCAAACCATAAATCTCTGCGAATTCTTCCGCCTCTGTTAGGGCAGTACCAGTCATCCCAGACAGGTTATCATAAAGCCGGAAATAGTTCTGGAACGTAACAGACGCAAGCGTCACATTTTCCGGCTGAATCTCGACTTCTTCCTTGGCTTCAATCGCCTGATGCAGCCCATCAGATAATCGCCGCCCCGACATCATCCGGCCGGTAAATTCATCAATCAGAACGACTTCATTGTCACGGACCATATAGTCTTTGTCGCGTTGGAACAGCTTATGCGCTCGCAAGCCCTGATTTACATGATGAACGATACTAGTCGATTCCGGATCATAAAGCGTCTGACCCTCGGGCAGGATGCCTTCACTATGCAATATTTCTTCCAGAAAATCGTTACCCTCCTCTGTGTAGGTCACGCTGCGGGTTTTTTCGTCCAGCGTGAAATGCTCTTCTGTCAGGCTCGGGATCAGCTTGTCTATTGTGATGTACAGCTCTGAGCGATCTTCGGCTGGCCCGGAAATGATCAACGGCGTCCGCGCCTCATCGATCAGAATGCTGTCGACTTCATCCACAATTGCAAAGTTATGGAAGCGTTGACTGATCTGGCTTAATTCTGTTTTTCCATTGTCACGAAGGTAGTCGAACGCAAGCTCATTATTAGTCGCATAAGTAACATCGGCGGCGTAAGCTGCGTGCTTTTCTTCGTCTGGTTGCTGGGGATAAATCACGCCGTACTTAAGCCCCAAGGCCGTATAAACTTTACCCATCCATTCAGCATCACGATGCGCCAAATAGTCATTTACTGTTACAATATGAACGCCCTTACCGGTCAGTGAATGCAGATAGGCCGGGAAGGTTGCAACAAGTGTCTTGCCCTCACCGGTTTTCATTTCGGCGATATTGCCCTGATGCAGAAAAACCCCGCCCATCAACTGAACATCAAACGCCCGCAGCCCTAATGCGCGACGGGCGGCTTCACGACAGTTCGCAAATGCTTCCGGCAGCAGGTCATCCAGCGCCTCGCCATCCATTGCCCGCTTGGCAAGCTCTTCGGTTTTGTCCTTGATACCATCGTCGCTCAGCGCCTCATATTCGGGCTCCAGAGCGTTAATTTGTTCTACCAGTGGACCCATAGACTTGATCAATCGATCATTCGGCGTCCCAAAAACCTTTTTGGTAAGTTTTCCAAAACCCAGCATAGTTACTCCGCGTGACTAATTTTTATCACTTCTGACAAGGGGAACGCTTGTTCGTCAGATACTTGCATAATAGAATTGCAAACAACGGCCCCTTGAGTGACCTCTTGGCGATGTAAGGGTCCACATGTGTAGTGTCAACGTCGCGGACCGGCGAAGACCAATCAGAGGAACAAACGATGTTTAAACGAACCAATTTCTTTGCAGCCTTGGCGATTTCAAGCGCTCTGGCTTTCCCCGTAACAGCGCAAGACGTAACGGCTGACACTGTATTGGCAACTGTTAACGGCACTAATATTACTCTGGGTCACATGATTATCATGCGCGATGCTTTGCCAGCCCAATATGATAATCTGGAAGATGATGTCCTTTTTGACGCCCTTCTCGATCAAGCTGTTCAACAACTTGTTTTGGCCCAAACCGTCGATACCCCTTCCCGTGCTGTACAATTACGGCTCGAGAATGAACGCTGGACGCTTCTGGCGGGTGCCGCCATGAGCATTGAGATTAGTAAGGCTGTTACCGAAGAGGCCCTTCAGGCCGCCTATGACGAACAGTTTGCCGGTGTCGATCCCGCTCAAGAATATAATGCTTCACACATACTTGTGGAAACCGAAGAAGAGGCGGCCGCACTTGTCACTGAATTGCAGGGTGGTGCTAGCTTTGGCGGCCTCGCTAAAGAACACTCCACCGGCCCCTCCGGACCGAACGGAGGCGATTTGGGCTGGTTTGGTGCCGGTATGATGGTCGCCCCCTTTGAGGAAGCCGTAGTATTACTGGAAGTGGGCCAGGTGTCTGCACCAGTTCAGACACAGTTTGGCTGGCATGTAATTATTTTGAACGAAACTCGTTTGCTCGACGCTCCGACACTAGATGATGTACGCACCGATCTGACCGCTGAGTTGGAGCAAAAAGCGATCGAAATCGTTATCGAAAATCTGACCGAAACTGCAGATGTAACTCGCCTTGATTCAACAGAAATTGACCCGGCAATACTTCGTGAAACTAGCTTGGTTCAGAATTAACCGATTACCTAGGGCTATAATGATGGCAGCAATGAAAATTTCGCCCCTGGCCCCCGCCGGTGGTTTTCCTAATCTTGCGCCGATAAAGGGCGTACGCTTTGCAACCGCTGAGGCTGGTGTGAAATATTCAGGTCGCTCAGACGTAATGCTTGCTGAGTTAGCACCCAATACCGTGATCGCTGGCGTGTTCACCAAGTCCTCAACCCGCTCTGCGGCTGTACTGGATTGTCAGGCAAAAATTGGTGGGGATTCCAGTGGCGGCGCTGCGATATTGGTAAACTCGGGTAACGCTAATGCGTTTACAGGCACTTATGGAAAAGAATCCGTTGAAATTCTCACTACAGATGTCGCCAAAACACTTGGGATAGACACTAGTCGTGTGTTCACCGCCTCTACCGGAGTCATTGGTGAAACTTTAGCCCACGATAAAATCGTCTCCAAACTACAGGCGTTGAAAAGTAATCTTTCAGAGGCCGCAATAGAAAGTGCCGCCAACGCCATAATGACAACAGATACCTTCCCAAAGGGATATGGTACGCAAGTTGAAATCGATGGAGGTATTATAAATATAGTTGGCTTTGCGAAGGGTTCGGGCATGATAGAACCCGACATGGCCACAATGCTGTCCTATATATTTACCGACGCAAATATTTCGCAATCTGCCTTACAAGCGATGGTTACAAAAGCATCTGACGTAACTTTCAACTGCATCACTGTCGACACAGATACTTCTACATCTGATACGCTTTTGCTGGCTGCTACGGGCCAATGTGGCATGGCAGAAATTGCAGATATAGATTCTACAAACGGCCAATTATTTTATACCGCTCTTCACAACGTCCTACTGGAGCTGGCCCATCAAGTGGTGCGGGACGGCGAGGGCGCAACAAAATTCATTGAGGTTCGGATAACCGGCGCTGAATCAGTGTCTGATGCACGTAAAGTTGCAAAATCGATTGCCAACTCACCGCTCGTTAAAACCGCCATTGCGGGCGAGGATCCGAACTGGGGCCGTGTAGTTATGGCCGTGGGGAAATCCGGTGCGAATGCTAATCGCGACACGCTATCAATCCGATTTGGCGAAATTTTAGTGGCGGAAAATGGCTGGGTATCACCGGATTACACGGAAGAAGACGGTGCAGCATATATGAAAAACTCCGATCTGGTGATTTCTGTTGATTTGGGAATTGGCCAATCCAACGCTGTAGTTTGGACCTGCGACCTGACCCATGGCTATATCGAAATTAACGCCGACTATCGGTCGTGAAAATTGTATTGGTTTCCGCGGTCGCCCTAATTGACAAAGATGGCAGAATACTGCTCGCACAGCGACCAGCCGGGAAAACCATGGCCGGCCTGTGGGAGTTTCCAGGTGGCAAAGTTGAGGCCAATGAAACACCCGAAGCCGCTTTGATCCGGGAACTGCAAGAAGAACTGGGCATCAATACCTGGTCGAGTTGTCTGGCGCCCCTGACTTTTGCAAGCCACACCTACGACGATTTCCACCTACTAATGCCACTGTTTGCCTGTCGTAAGTGGGAGGGCGTCGCCCGGGGTAAGGAAGGCCAGTCTCTGGCGTGGGTAACCGTTAACAAACTGCGGGATTATCCAATGCCACCAGCAGATCTACCACTTATCCCCATCCTTCGCGATTGGCTCTGATAGGCTAACGCACCGGAAAACCACGGTAATTTTCTACCTATAGGCGAAAGTGTGCTTAATTCCTGAACAATAGACAAAAAAAGTAGTGTTTATTTCCAAATTTGCACTAATTTGGATTCTAGGAAACTTCAGGGGGATAGGTTTCGATGCTTAGAACAATTTTAATGGGTAGTTGCGTGTATGTGCAGGGAACATTCGTCCGAAATCTCGCTGACGGTAAAATCGTAGTTCGAGTAGGTGAACGCCTGTACCAAGGGCTACCCGTATTGGCAAAAGCCGCCGCTTAAATTAGTAAATAGTCGAAAGGGCGAATGTAACCCATTCGCCCTTTGTTTGTATATGCTCTGACGTGACCGCTTTAGTCTAGCTTACGTTCAAACTCTTCGCGCTCAAAAATCTCGATTACATCGCCCTCGCGGATGTCTTCGTAGGCTTCAAATGCCATCCCACATTCCTGACCAGATTGTACCTCTGGAACTTCATCCTTGAACCGCTTCAGCGTCTTCAGTGTACCTTCGTGGATCACAATATCATCGCGCAGCAAACGGACCCCTGCAGAACGACGTGCAACGCCTTCGGTTACCAGACAACCGGCAATTCGACCCACGTTAGAGACTTTAAAGATCTCTTTGATAGTCGCATACCCGATGAACTTCTCTCGAATTTCAGCAGATAGCAGACCAGAAGCCGCAGCTTTAACATCATCAACCAAATCATAGATCACCGAATAGTACCGGATCTCAACGCCCTTTTGGTTGGCAACTCTGCGTGCCGTGGAATTTGCGCGAACATTAAAGCCCATGACAGGTGCACCAGATGCCTCTGCCAGACCAATGTCTGATTCGGTAATTGCACCAACGCCAGCATGAAGTACACGAACCCGGACATCTTCATTGCCAATCTTTTCCATGGCCTGGACGATGGCTTCAGCAGAACCCTGAACATCTGTTTTTACAAGAACCGGCAGTTCGGCGACATCTTCGTCGGCCTTGGCCTTTTCCATCAACTGCTCAAGCGTAGTCGCAGCACCAGCAGCAGCGCGCTTTTCTTTAGCGGCGTGGGCGCGGTAATCCGCGATCTCGCGGGCTTGGGCTTCGGTATCAACCACGTTCAGTACATCACCAGCTTCGGGGGTGCCGTTCAGGCCCAGAACTTCTACCGGAACAGATGGCCCGGCCTCTTTTACCCGTTCACCCTTGTCGTTGATCAGCGCACGGACTTTACCCCACTGCTCACCCACAACAAAAATATCACCCTGACGCAATGTCCCGTTTTGAACCAGCACAGTCGCAACTGGTCCACGACCAACATCAAGCTGTGCTTCGATTACGGCCCCAGAGGCCGAGCGTTTTGGGTTCGCTTTCAGGTCTAACAACTCGGCCTGTAGCGCGATATTTTCCAGCAATGTATCCAGGCCAGTGCCGTTAATAGCCGAAACTTCAACATCCAGAACGTCACCGGACATTTTTTCAACGATTACTTCGTGCTGCAACAGATCGGTGCGCACTTTGTCCGGGTTGGCTGCTTCACGGTCAATTTTGTTAATCGCAACGATCATCGGAACACCGGCAGCTTTGGCGTGGTGAATCGCTTCAACTGTCTGCGGCATCACGGCGTCATCCGCAGCGACAACCAGAATGACAATGTCCGTTACCTGCGCACCGCGAGCCCGCATTGATGTAAATGCTGCATGGCCAGGTGTATCCAGAAAACTAAGGACAGCGCCGTCATCCAATGTCACTTGGTAGGCACCGATATGCTGGGTAATCCCGCCAGCTTCACCGGATACAACCTTGGTCTTACGGATCGCATCCAGCAAAGATGTCTTACCGTGGTCGACATGGCCCATAACCGTAATAACCGGCGGGCGTGAGACAAGATCTTCGTCTTTATCTTCAATTGAATCAATTACATCTTCGACGTCGGAATCGGACACGCGAACAATCTTGTGGCCAAACTCTTCCACGATCAGTTCAGCAGTATCCGTATCAATCGCCTGATTTTGTGTGACCATCATGCCATTTTGCATCAACGCTTTGATCACATCGACCACACGTTCTGCCATCCG
>VAPK010751352.1_pt1 | contig 12915 bp, 11 predicted proteins | sample 3395031 | NCBI WGS metagenome assembly VAPK01 (sample SAMN08290443, study PRJNA428436) | hydrothermal vent metagenome | isolation source: Deep-sea hydrothermal vent chimney 1 | place: Pacific Ocean: Juan De Fuca Ridge | reverse complement strand
TACGTTAAATAATCTCTCTTATTTAATTCTTCAATTTCTCGTTAAATCGTCGAGAAACATCAGAATTGGTTTGGGTCATTATTTAACGTAATTGGTATTAATTGAACGGCTTCTCGCAAAGACACGAAGGAAAAAGTTGCCGACGGCTTAATTTAATTCATTGAGTTCTTTTTCAAAGGCATTCCAGTCAAATTTATTATGGGCGATGACGGATAATTGTGTTTCGTTATCAATGACTTTTGAAAAATCGGGACAGGCATCAATCTCTTTTTTATGAATGAGCGCTAATGGGTTAAAAGGGATGTTTAATTTTTTTGATATGGTGATAGATTTGATAACAAATTCCCCCCATGTATAACCAATAATTATTGTAGGATAGACAGTTTGAGTATTTGCTCCTTCTGTATTCATGAGAATGCTTTGGATAATAGTGGAGGAATGGGCATCCTGGCATTCTTGCACGGTCGCCAACATTTCCAGATTTTTTAGAATGGCAATGGCATTATCATTGAACATCCATTTGTTTCGAGGATCAATAAGATGATAGATGACAGATGTTTTTTCTCCAACAAACCGTAAAACAAGGTCAACAAGGCGTGATGTTGCCAGGTCTGATTCGGGAGAACTTACGTCAACGGGAAAAATCACCACTTTTTTATTTTCTTTAATAGCCGCCCGTTCATAGGTTGACTTTTCATGGCTGTATCCTTTGATGAAATGTATATTTTTATGTAAATTTGTAATGGCTGAAGGTAATTGTTCTAAGCGGCTGTCTACAATACAAATGCCAACATCCGGTTCTCTTGAAATGATTTCCTGTATAAATAAACACATGTTTTCTCCTGGATAGTTGAAGATAACATAACCATTTTTGTGAGGATTTTTTGACATGCCTAGTCTCCTTTTTTCGGCTAATAATAGTTTAAGATCAATGCTGGAAGATATGACGACACCTAATATGGCCACAGCGAGGAGCCCAAAAGTCATTGTGATGATTCGACCGGCGAGAGTCTCTGCCGGCTGATTTCCATATCCAATCGTTGTTGAAGTTTGCCATACTTGCCATAGGGCTTCATTCCAACTTAAATTTTCCGTGAATTTAAGCCCGATGGTAAAAAAGACAGATACAATAATAAAGTATGTACAAAATTCTAAAAGGGTGATGATTGCTTGAGGAAAGTCATCTCTATGACGAATTTTAATTAATAGCCATCGTATAAACATTTTTAAATGATATCTCATTATTTCTTATTTGTTTATCTTTATTTACAAAAATATTTATTTGAGTATATTGAAAGACGTTATGAGTCAAGCGAGAAAAAATAGTTGGGTTCTTTATTTGAGTATGTTTGTTATGGGGGGGTGTGGGCTGGCCTATGAATATACTTTTAGTAAATTGTCTACAGATCTTTTAGGAAATTCGAGTCGGCAGTGGGCGCTTATTATTGGGATTATGATGTTTTTTATGGGGGTAGGGGCGGATCTTCAAAAAAAAGTTAAAAATAATTTAATCGAAAAATTTATCACTATGGAAATTATATTGGGGCTTGTGGGTTCTTTTGGACCCATTATTTTTCTTTATTCATTTGGGGCCTTTCGTGATTATTTTATTTTAATTCAATATTTTTTTATTTGTCTAATGGGGGTATTGATTGGATTTGAGATTCCATTATTAACGCGTATCAATGAAAAATATTCTTCTCAATTGAGCGTTAATTTAGGGAACATCTTAAAAATGGATTATTTTGGGGCTATGGCCGGGGCCTTGGTCTGGATTTTTATTTTGCCAAAGTTTTTTACCTTAATTGAAGGAGCCTTTGTATTAGGAATGGCAACATTGTTAGTCGCGGGAATTAGTCTTTATTTTTTTCGGGGTTTAATCCGCCCGTTAAAAAAGTTTATCTTTTTTGTTACGGCCTCATTTTTTTTGATCTGTTTTGGGTACACGCAATCCATCCATTGGACGGTATATTCTGAACAAAAACTTTATCGTGATCAAATTATATTTTCTAAAACGACAGTTTATCAGCATATTGTTTTGACAAAATCAACCTCAGGGGAGATTTCTTGTTATATTAATGGTCATTTACAGTTTAATAGCGTGGACGAATATATTTATCATGAAAATTTGGTTCATCCGGTTATGAGTATTGCGCCAAGACGCGATCACGTTCTTGTTTTAGGGGGAGGTGACGGGATGGCGGTTAGGGAAATTCTTAAATATAAAGACGTAAAACAGGTGACTCTTGTTGATCTTGATCCTGTGATGACTTCTTTAGCGCGTGAAAACCCTTTTTTTGTTAAAATGAATGATAATAGTTTGAATAATGCCAGGGTGAAGATTATCAAAAATAATACATTGGTTCCAGGGCCGAAAGAAGATTTATATGTCAGGAATCAGAATGTGTTATTAGAGGACAGGATAGGAAAAGTCGCGCAATTAAATATCGTTAATTTTGATGCTTTAAAATTTATGGAGTTTGTTCAGGGAAAGTATGATGTCATTATTATTGATTTTCCTGATCCTAATTCCCTTGAATTAGCCAAATTATATTCACAACAGTTTTATCAATTAGTAAGTGAAAAATTGACGCCTTATGGTTTATTGGCACAGCAATCAACATCGCCCATTCATGCTAAAGAGGCCTTTCTTTGTATAGGGCGGACGATGCGAAGTTCAGGGTTAGCCGCGATACCCACTCATGACAATGTCCCTTCTTTCGGAGAATGGGGCTGGTGGATAGCGGGACGTAAACAGGCATATACTGAAAAAAAAATAAGACAAAAACTAAAAAGTATTGTAGAATTAATGATACCTACGAAATATTTGACGGTTGATCTTATACGCGCGTCTACTTTTTTTGGAAAGCGGCAGTTTGAAACAAGGGAAACAGATATTAGTACGATGTCATCAGCGCGCATTTATGATTATTATTTAAAGGCGTGGCGTGAATCACTATAAACGGAGGGATAATGAAAGAAAGTAATCTTATTATATTGGTTGTGTTTTTTGCCGTACTATCGGTCTATTCTTTTTTACCGAAAAAGTCTGATAATTATAATGTGAACATCAGTTCAAGCGTAGCCGCTTCTGATGGCCTGGATTTAAAGGCTGTTGGGGCGTTGATTAAAGAGGTTAAAGATGCTAAAGATTTAGAAAAAAAACTTAATGATCCTTCCCTGGGGATTAATAACCTAGATTTAAATGAGGACAGTAAAGTTGATTATATTAAAGTAACGGAGTATGGGGAAGCTAAGGATAAAGGTTTTTCATTATCCGTTGATTTAGGCCCAGGGGATACGCAGGAAGTCGCTACGATTCAGATTGAGAAAAAAGGTGAGGGTGGGGACATTGAAGTGCGGGGTAATCGTGAAATTTATGGACAAGGACAGTATTATCATAGTCCTTATTCAGGTCTTTCGACGCTTCTTATCGCCTCCTATTTATTTCGTCCGCATCCTTTTTATATGTCCCCATATGGTTGGGGAAGGTATCCGGGTTATTATCGACCCTATCGACCGATGTCTCATACAGCGTACAGGGTCAGGAATGCCTCTTCGGGGAGTAGTTTTTCTAAAAGAAGTTCAAGTGGAATGTCTAGAAATATTACATCCCCTAATAAGGGTAAGTCCGCGCGCAATGTGCGGGCTCCATTAAAAAATCCTACAACAAGCCAAAGAGCATTTCAAAAACGAAACCCTTCAAAGACGGTTAGAAGTGGAGGTTTTGGTCGGGCAAGTAGAAGTTCAGTGAGACGATCCAGTTTTGGAAGAAGTAGTGGATTTGGTGGTGGTGGAAAATGAAGCCTTCTAGGCATGGCTTCGTTCCTGTGATGTTAGGGGATATATGAGTAGAATAAAAAAAGGAAAATCTAAATGAAAGAACAATTGATAAATTTACTAGATGTTGGCCCTGTAAAAGATTTATTAGATTCAAGATCAGTGGCATTTGTTTTTTTGTCGCTGGCATTATTTTATTTAGCTAAAAAAATATATGATGCCGTTACGTCGTTTGATTTGAACCATGAATTAGTTGATGTTGATAATAAAGCTGTTGCGACCTCATTTATGGGATTTCTCTTTGGGGTCGGGATTGTGATTTATGGTGTTTTGGGAGATACGAGTAATGTAGGAAGCACATATTTGCTGGATTTAATGAGTACCGCGCTTTGGACGTGTCTGGGCATTGTCTTGCTTATTTTTGGAGGATGGGCGAATGATAAATTTGTTTTATATAAGTTCAATAGTGAAAAAGAGCTGACACAGGATAAAAATATTGGAACCGGTGCGGTTCAATGCGGGGCATTTATTGCCTCAGCGCTTATTATTCGGGCGTGTTTAACTGGAGGGGAAAGTGATTGGGTTACATCGCTGGTTTTAACCCTTATTTATTTTGTTCTGGGGCAGATATTTTTGGTGGTCTATTCTTGTTTTTATCAAATGGCTACTTCTTACGATGTGCACGCGGAAATTGAAAAAGATAATGTTGCCGCGGGGGTTAGTTTTGGGATGAGTTTGATTGCGGTGGGTGTTTTTGTTTCGGCTTATATTGAGAAAAATGATTCTATCCCGGGCTTAATGGTGTGGTTTGTTATTGGGGTTTTATTGCTTTTAGTTTCTCGATATATTGTTGATAAAGTGCTTTTACCGGGGAGTTTATTAGATAGCGAAATAAAAGAAGATCAAAATTGGGGGGCATCCTTGATTGAGGGTTCCGTCGCTATTATTTTGGCATTTATTTTAACCGCGGCTTTTTAAAGAAAACGTAACTGTTCACGGCATATCTCTTTCTATTGTCATTCCCGCAAGTTTTTGGCGGGAATCCAGACGACACATCTTGGATCCCCGACTAAAGCCTTCGGGGATGACAGACGAGAGAGGTGGGTTAATACCAATTCCAGTAAATAATGTTCTATTTATATGGTTGCTATTCTCGCAAAAACGTCGAGAAAAGCAAAATAGATTTTGGTAATTATTTAATGGAGTTGGTGTAAACGGATGTTTACAAGGAATACAACATTATGGGTGATCAAAAAAAATATCAAATTTCAGAAGAGCAGAAAAAAGAGTTTGCCGGAATTTTTGTGCTTGAATATATTATTAATCGTCCTTATGAGTTTTCGATACTTCTTGAGGGGGATGATAAGGATTTAGAGACTATTTTAGAGTGGTTGTTGGTCAAAGAATATGTTGAAATTAAAAAGCAGGAATCCTATATTCCAACACCCAAAGGGCGTGAATGTTTAAGGTTGTTTCTGGCACGCTATAGTGAGTATTTAAATATATTTGATATCTATTGCGCTGTTGATTTAGAGAGTGGGACATTTGCCTTTAGTGATTATTTTGAATATGAAAATCCTGTGGAGTGGAAGGCTTATTTGAATGATCCGAGATGGGAAGATCTACGGATAGCGGTCGCGGCCAGAAAAAAGATGGATCCTGTTGAAATTGTCTTTATGAGTTTTATCAGCGAATGTCGTTTTGGGAAAAATGAGGAGGGATGGCAATTTGATTTATTATTGGGGTCTATTTGGGATGAAATTTTGGATATCTGTAACGCGGCTTTAGCCTGGGAAGATTTAGGATATGAGGATGAGCAGGGTGAAGTGGCTGCCGATGGGGTTATTGATGATATTATATCTCAGGGGGCAAGGCTGATGGTTGATTTACATAAAAGAGAAGCAAGCTTTGCCAATAAGCCAATCGAGCAGGATCATTCAGATAATGATGAAGATTATGTCGTGGAACGGGTTGAAATGGAAGAATATCCGTATGGCTATTATGAACCCTATTACGACCCATTCTACATATCCCCATTATGGTTGGCGGTATGGTTGATATAAAAAGAGGAAAAATTATGCCGTCAATAGCAGCATTTTAAAGATAAAGAATCAGGGTGGGCATACCGTGCCGTTATTATACCAATTCCATTAAATAAGTACTGATTTAAAAAGTTTACTTACTCGCAAAAACGTCGAGATAAGTAAAATTAAATCAGGAATTAATTAGTGGATTCGGTATTAGTACAAAAAATTAATTTATTACAAGGAGAAAATTTATGGATGGTGTTTTTGTAGAGACGAAAAAGAGGACAGGGATTTTAGAGTTCTTGCAGGGTGCTGGTTTTCACGTAGAGGATTTAGAAAATCAGGTTTATCGGGTATCAAGAAATGAAGAATTACCGGTATTTTTAAAAATTGATGATCATGAGATATATTTTGAAGTAGATCTCGGGAATGTGAGTCAATTTGCTGATAAAGAATTTTATTTTCAATTACTTGATCTTAATACGGAAATTTTACCTGTAAGTTTTGGAATTAATAACACAAATAAAGAAGATCCTCATTTGGTACTTGTGGAAAGTCGACTGACAGCAGACTTATCAGATAATGAATTATTAGGGGTGTTTGACGCTCTGGAATTAGCCGTTGATAAAGCAGAGGTTATCCTTTCAGATAAGGAGTTATAAATTTTAAATTTAAAAAATAATCGGAGACATTATGAGTATATTTTCAAGAATTTTTAAAGTAGGACAAGCAAAAGCGAATCAAATTATTGACGGTTTGGAAAAACCGGAGTTGATGTTAGAGCAGGCCATCAAAGATAAGGAACAACAGATACGGGAAGCCAAGAAGGCGATCATGAGTTGTATTGCGACCGAACGTGAAACCAAGGCCCTTTTAGAAAAAGAAAAGGGACTGAAATTTCAGTGGGAACAAAAGGCAGAATCGGCGCTGAAGGCCGGTAAAGAAGACCTGGCTGTTCAGGCTCTTAATCGATCAACAGAACATGATCAGAAAGTGGCTGCGATGCAGAGCAATTGGCAGCTTCAGAAGACAAATGTTGACGCGTTAAAAATAGATGTCCAAAAACTTGACGATGATTTATCCGAATTCAAAAGAAATAAGGATTTCATCATAGCGCAAAGTAAAGCGGCGGATGTTAAAAAGAGTATTTATGAGGCAAAGGCTAAAATAACTAAAAAGCATGATACGAATGATTTGATCGCGCGTATGAAGGCCAAGGCGGAAAAAACGCGATTTGAAGCCGATGCCGCCGAAGATGTTGCCAATACGTTTGAAGGCAAAGATGATCTGGAAAAACAATTTGAGGGTTTGGATTCAGGGACAACGAGTGTTTCTGTTCAAAATAAGCTTGAGGCTATGAAAGCAAAGCTTAAACAAAACGGATGAAGTCAGATCAATCTGTTTTAGATTTTTGTTTAGCTGAATATCATTCTGTTAAAGCCGATCTTACCAAAGAATATAAAGTATCAGATTTTGACATTGATTATGAATTACGCTACGTTCTGTTTCTTTTTCAGGCAATGAGCGCGCAGCGGTCCTCATACAGATTAAACTTTTTAAAGAAAATAAAAAATGTATTGGACTGGTCTACGACTTACGAGCATTTACTGGTTGGAAAAATAGAAAAGCAACCTTCCTACCAACTTGACGACATAAAAATCGCTAAAAAATCTCATCCTTTTTCAGAAATTCTTTATAAATCCGCTTATTGTATGGCCCTGCAGGATAATCATCTTTCTGCGGATGACACATTTTTTCTTAATAATTTTCGTGATCATTTATTTGCCCCATCCAATTTAGACAGTGCTTATAATATCGAAGCCGAAGTGGTGCAATTAGACGACGGGGCAACCTCAAATTTAGACAGAGCGCGCGTTAAAGAGAAGATCAAAAATATTTCATCAGTCAAAGTCAAAGATAATAAAGAGTCGCTTTCATTAAAAGAGTGTTTGTCAAGTTTAGAAGAATTAACAGGATTAAATTCTGTAAAAGAAGAAGTTAAAAAATTAGTGAGTTTTTTGGAGATTCAAAAAATGCGCAAAGGGCACGGACTGTCTGTCTCTGCGCAAACTTTGCATATGGTTTTTACCGGCGCGCCCGGGACAGGAAAGACAACGGTTGCCCGAATTATAGCTAAAATATACGCGGCTTTAGGCATTTTAAAAAAAGGTCATTTGGTTGAGACAGATCGGAGTGGTTTGGTCGGGCAATATGTGGGGCACACAGAGGTTAAGACGACGGAAGTTATTAATACAGCTATGGAGGGCATTCTTTTTATTGATGAGGCGTATAGTTTATATAAGAATAGCGGGAATGATTTTGGTAAAGAGGCGATTGATACTTTAGTCAAAAGATTAGAAGATGACAGGGGGCATTTGATTGTCATTGTCGCGGGGTATAAACGGGAGATGGATGATTTTATTAATTCAAATCCGGGTTTACGATCAAGATTCAATACGTACATTAATTTTGAAAATTTTAAGAGTCAGGAATTAATGGATATTTTTAAGAGGCTTTGTAAAAACGGAGATTATGTATTAAGTTTAAAATCTGAAACGAAGTTGTTGGGGTTATTTGAAAAAGAAATTGAGAAAAACAGCGATGATTTTGGAAATGGACGATTTGTGCGTAATATATTTGAAAAAATATTACGTAATCAGGCGATGCGGCTTCTGGCAATAAAAAATGATATCTCAAAAAAAGATTTTATGGATTTGACGGAACAGGATATTATTAATGATGACGAATAGTTTATCTGAATCACAAACAGTTGATAATTTAAAAATTATTTTATATTTTTTAGGTATTTGTTGGGTTGTTCATATAGTTGGATTTTTTGTGCCTATCCAACAATATGGTATTCATCCAAGAAGGGTCTCGGGTCTTTTAGGTATTTTATTTTCCCCATTTCTTCATGGAAGTTTTTTTCATTTGATTTCTAACTCGTTTGGACTTTTAATTTTTGGTTGGGCTTTGGGAGTTGTAGATCGAAAACATTTTATAGAAGTTACTATTGGGATTATTATTATGGGGGGATTGGGGACGTGGTTGTTCGGGAGAAATGCTAATCATATTGGGGCATCGGGTTTGATTTTTGGATACTTTGGATACCTTTTATCATTGGGTTTTTTTCAGAAAAGATTAAAATATATTGTGGTATCACTGCTTACGGTTTTCTTCTATGGAGGCATGATTTTTGGTGTGCTGCCTTCATCCCGTTATATTTCATTTGAAGGCCATTTATTTGGATTTCTTGCAGGCGTTTCGATGGCAAAGTGGAGGTAGAGCAGATTTAATTACTGGTTTTTATCCCTGAAAAAGTTCTTTTTTATTTTCTTTCCTTGTGCTATTTTATACCAATTCCATTAAATAATTGTCTTATTTTAATGCCTAGGAATTTTAAAGTTAGTGTCATTGCGAGTATGCAATATTTTGCGAAGCAAAAAATTGCATACTCGCAATGACACGAAGGAAAAAGTTGCCGCAGGCTTAATTTAATGGTGCTATTCTCGTAAAATCGTCGAGAAAAGCAAAGTAGTTTTGGTAATTATTTAATGGAATTGGTATAATTTAATGTTTCGTACGAATAATTCAGAAAAAATAAATATTTTTGGGGTTAGGGTCGACGCGATTAATTTGACATTGGCTTGTCAGTATTTAGAGGATCGGATTAAGCGGCGTCAAAAAACGTATGTGTGCATTGCCCCGGTGGCAACTATTGTTGATTGTCAAAAAGACGCGAAATATCGTGAAATTGTGAATAATGCGGGGATGGTGACGCCCGATGGCATGCCGGTTGTATGGATGGGAAAATTGAAGGGAAGTCGAACTATTCAAAGGACTTATGGCCCGGATGTAATGCGTGATTTTTGTCAATTGAGCCAGCAAAAAGGGTATCGGCATTATTTTTATGGAGGAACAGAATCAACGCTTGATAAATTAAAAATAAATTTAAAGGCGCAATTTTCAAATCTTGGGGTCGCGGGCTTTTTTTCTCCTCCGATGCGTAATAGCGGAGAGCAAGAAGAACAGAAGATTTTAAATCAGATTAACAGGACTAAGCCGGATATTTTATGGGTTGGGTTAGGTTCTCCTAAACAGGACTATTGGATGGTGAATCATAGAGATGAGCTAGATGTTCCTGTGATGATCGGGGTTGGCGCGGCCTTTGATTTTTTGGCCGGGACAAAACCACAGGCTCCTGTGTGGATGCGACGCTCCGGTTTAGAGTGGATATTTCGATTGTGTACCGAGCCAAAGAGACTTTGGAAACGTTATTTAGTCGGTAATACAATATTTATGTGTTTAATATTTAAAGACTTAGTTCAAGGAAAACTATTTCGATCTTGAACAGGAATTTTGATATTAATCGTCCCTGGGCATCTGGGGGAGGGTTGAAGGGGGTGCAGGACCCCTTTCAAGGGGGAACTGATTAACTCCATCAGAAGTGCGGAGTTTCCATAGGGGCAGGGCCCCTTTGGACAAGTCCCGATTCAGAGCGAGGGTTAACTTGTGATTTATATAACACGCCAAATTTTTATTAGATTTTTTTATATTCTTATTGATCTTTTTTTTTGGGGGGGAGCAATTATTTTAGCGTGCTCTCTTCGTCCAAAGACACTCCCTTTTGAGATCACTCCGCACAATCTTTTTTTTAATTCTGTTAATCCATTCAGGTTTCTTTTTTTATTTTGGGGCCTGATTATGATCTTTGTGAATAACGCGCATGGACTTTACCATACTAAACGAGAAATTTTTGAGCCTGTTGAGATTTGGAAAGTTATTAGATCTGTCACAATCTCTTCTTTTATCGTTATTATGGCAATTTATCTTGTGAAAATTGAGGGATTTCCACGAACTATTTTGGGGTTGGTCGCGGGCTTTATGGCCGTTTTTTTTTCATTATGGCGATTTGTTAAGCGGTTATTTGTCGATTATTTAGTGGCTAATGGGTACAATAATTTTAATGTTTTAATTATTGGAGCGGGAAAAGTGGGAACGGCTTTGGCCAGGGAAATTCAGAAACGCCCGGGGTTAGGTTTAAATGTTGTAGGATATATTGATGATTTTAAAGACCCCACTTCAGATAAAAATGGACCTCCGATTATTGGAAAAATGTCTGATTTTTTAAAGATAGCACGTAAAGAATTTATTGATAAAGTTTTTATTACGATCCATCATGATGGGCAGGCCTTTCTTCATCTTTTGGAGCAGGCACGAGAGCTAAGGGTGGCTGTTCGAGTCGTGCCTCATGGGTTTGAATTAATGCAGGGAAAATTTACGAAGTATAATATTGGGTTTATTCCGATTCTTGAGTATTGTGACTCTCAGGTATTTTCTAAACAGGCAGGTAAAAGAATTTTTGATTTTTTAGCAGGGAGCCTTTTGGTTATTTTTTTTGCCCCTGTTGTTTTAGTTTTAAGTATTATTGTTAAATTAGATAGTCCAGGCCCGGTATTTTATTTTTCCAGGCGTTATGGGCGGGGTGGGCGAATTTTTAATATGTATAAATTTCGAAGTATGGTGCTGGACGCGGATCAAACTTTGGATACTATTAAGGCCAATAACGAGGTTGACGGGCCGATTTTTAAAATAAAGAAAGACCCCAGGATAACCAGGGTTGGACGGATTTTAAGAAAGTATAGTCTGGATGAGCTTCCCCAGATATTTAATGTTTTTAAAGGAGATATGAGTTTAGTTGGTCCACGTCCATTACCGATTGCTCAGGTAGAACGGGAGGACATTCGGCAGTTAAAACGGTTAGAGGTTCGTCCCGGAATAACAGGATTATGGCAGATTCGGGGACGGAGTGATATTTCATTTAAACGATTGGTCAAATGGGATGTTTGGTATATTAATAATTGGTCGTTTTGGCTGGATTTTAATATCCTTTTGCAAACCATTCCGGTCGTTATCAAAGGGAAGGGAGCCTATTAACCTGGAAAACCAAGGCATAAAAATATGAATAAATATCCCAGGACACAGAAATGGATAACATTTTGTGATAGGGCCATGGTTTTTTCTTTTTGCGCTCTTATCTATTTCCTTCCCATCTCAATTGCCTTAAATGAGTCCTTTGTGGGGATCGCCTTCTTTTTTTATTTGTTAAAGAGAGGCGGGATGTTTTCAATTCAGTTGAGAAGTTGCAGGGCCTCAGGAAAGATCCTTTCTTTTTGGCAAAGAGGGATTCTTTTTTTGAAATCCTATAAACCTATTGATGATTCTTTAAATCGCCCGATAGCGGTTTTATTAGGCGTAAGCCTTATTTCCGTTATTCTCACGCAGTATCCATCGGTGAGTCTGAAGGGTTTCTTAGGGAAGGTTTTGCAGTCTGCTTTTATCTATTTTAATTTTATTGAATGTATCAATTCCCGTAAGCGGTTGCGCATTTTTTTAACAATTTTTTTTATATCCAGTGTTCTTATCTGTACAAACGGCTTGTTTCAGCATTTTACAGGAAAAGGCTTTATCCGTGGGAATATTTATGACGGACGTATGGCCTCTTCTTTGCGCCAGGGGAATGATTTAGCGGCATATTTAGTTATTATTGTTCCGGTTTTGTTTTATGTAGCCATTTTACTTGGGAGGGGAATACAAACAGTATCAAAATCAGGAAAAAAGCCTGTCCCCGGAGAGTCTCCCAGGAGGCTGTCCGAGAATAGGATTTTTGTCCAGGACAAGGCGCGAAACGAAAGAAAACTCCGAGGCGTACATGTGTACGTTGAGGATTTTTTTGAGTTGAGCAACGCAGTCATGGGCGAAAAGACTGTTCCCGGACAGCCTCCTAGGAAGGGTTTTGATTTTTTGTATAATCCCTGGGTACGAATTTTGACAGGAATGATGTTTTTGGTAACAGTGATTTGTTTTGCCTGGACATATTCTCGAGGAGCATGGATTGGTTTTGTGGGAGGAATGTTGATTTTAGGGGTGAGAAATAAAAAAATATTTATAAGTTCTATTGTGTTATTGACGATATTTCTGTTGTGTTTTTTTCCAGCCTTAATAAAGGAACGTGGGGGAGATATGGTTATTAAGAATATGAATGATGTGATGGGTCATAATAATCGATTAGGGTATTGGGATCGCGCGGTAGCCATTATTAAGGATT
>VAPK010761289.1_pt1 | contig 12918 bp, 12 predicted proteins | sample 3395031 | NCBI WGS metagenome assembly VAPK01 (sample SAMN08290443, study PRJNA428436) | hydrothermal vent metagenome | isolation source: Deep-sea hydrothermal vent chimney 1 | place: Pacific Ocean: Juan De Fuca Ridge | reverse complement strand
CCTATTATTGCAGTACCCACCACAGCTGGAACCGGTTCTGAGGTAGGAAGAGCTTCCGTTATTCTAGATGAGGAAAAGCATACAAAAAAAATAATATTTCATCCGAAAATATTACCCGGAATAGTAATATCAGATCCCGAACTTTGTATAGGTTTACCTTCCAACTTAACAGCATGGACAGGTGTAGATGCCATGGTACATGCCATTGAAGCATTTTGCGCCCCCGGATATCACCCAATGGCGGATGGTATTGCAGTAGAAGCCATAAAAATAATTGCTCATTATTTACCTCAGGCTGTAAGCGATGGTTCGAATTTAAAGGCAAGAAGTCAGATGCTGGTGGCAGCATCGATGGGTGCAACAGCTTTTCAAAAAGGTTTGGGTTCTGTACATTCGATTGCACATCAACTGGGAGCAATTTACAATAAACAGCACGGACTTTTGAATGCAATTATTCTACCTTATGCACTTCAGCAAAACAAACCTGCTATAGAAGAAAAGATGCTTTATTTGTGTACGATATTAGGATTAGAAAAGGGTGGTACAGATACCTTTGTAAAATATATTAAAAACCTAAGGTCCGAGTTACATATTCCAAATACCTTAAAAGAAATAGGAATAGACTTAGAAAAAGCAAATAAAATTGGCGAAATGGCCTTTCATGACCCCTCTACTCCTACCAATGCCAAGCCCATTTCGGCTAAAGAATTAGAAAATTTATTTAGAGCAGCTGTTACCGGAGACTTAAATTATATATAATAATGAGGCTATTAATTGTAGAAGGAAATACAGAAGAAACAAGAATGCATAGAGAAAGCTTCGGTATTAGATCTTATCATATCATTTTTAAAGAAATGATATCTTTTATGTATCCAACAGCAAGAGTTGATGTAGTATTTCCTGCATACAAAGACATGCAATTACCAAACATCTTAAAATTAAAAAAATATGATGGTATACTATGGACAGGGAGTGCATTAAGTGTTTTGGAAGATTCCTTACCCGTTAATCAGCAATTAGAATTTGCTGAAGACATTTTTAAAAGTGGCACACCGTTCTATGGAAGTTGTTGGGGTTTACAAATTGCAACGGTTGTATCTGGAGGTAAAGTTTCTAAAGGGAAAAAAGGATTGGAATTTGGCATAACACAACCTATTCAGTTATCAAACAAAGGAAAAGAAAGTCCGTTTTTTAAAAATCGTACAAACAATTTTCAGGCACTTTGTATCCATTATGATGAAGTTGAAGAAATCCCTGAAAATGCTGAGGTATTGGCGAGTAATTCTCATTCAAAAGTGCAGGCAATGACGATAAACTATAAAAGAAGTCAATTTTTTGGTGTACAATACCATCCTGAATTTAAAACAGAAGGTATGGTAACTATCGCTTCTTTTTTAAAAAATAATCTTGTTAAAAATCAATATTTTTCTTCAGTCACAGAGGCAGAATCATTTATTCAATATTTATCAGACAAAAAAAAATTACCGATAGATGTAGCAAATTACAAACTCCATAGTCAGGAAATACATTCTTGGCTGAATCATCTTAAAAATGATTGATAAAAATTCAATATTAAAGAGCTATTTACAGATCTCTTTTCTTTAAAATTAAAAATGAAGAGTAAATAAAAATAAAAGTCCAGCCCAATACAATAGCTATTTCATACCAGTGTACACTATAATCATAGCTCAAGTCTTCACCCACCTGATTTGCTAGTGTTTTAACTGCATTTAATCTGGAAAATGGCTGGTCGATTAAATTCCACATAGAGTGAAATGGCGCAAATTGAAAAATATTATCTGCTATAAGTGTATCTTTAAATATATTCCATTTAAACACATTGTAAGCTATTATTTCTACGATATACCAAATCAACATCCCACCAACTGCAAAGGCAGAACGTTTGATGAGCATACCCATAAATAAGCCAAAAGAAAAGAATCCCAACAATTTAACAAAAAATGCCAAAAGATACTCGAGGTCTGAAAACACAATAGATAATTCGGTAAAATCAGAATAAATAAATCCGAGAATCAAAGAAACAGTAAATACAAAGATTGTTGATACAAAAGCAAATAATAATACAGTATAAAACTTACTTAGAATAAATTCTTTTTTACTCAATCCGTCGATTAGATTTTGTTTTAAAGTCTTGTTACTATACTCATTAGCTATCATAGAAACAATAACCAAAAGTAAAAAGAACTTAAAAAAAGCAGTAATAAAAGTGTTGAAATGCCATATGTATGGAAAATTGAAAATACCCTGCTCGGCCAGATGAAATTTAACCGGACCGATATCAAATTTTATCGCGGCGATCAAGGCTATAGATGTAAGTAAAATAAAATAGGAAATGATCAATACCTTACTTGCCCTGCTATTTTTTAGTTTGTGAATTTCTATACTTAGTAATCTAAACATCCTCTTATTTTTTGCTGTTGGTTAAATGTAGAAATTGTTGCTCTAAAGTTGGTTTTCTTTTAACCAAATGAGAAAGAAAAATATTTTGTTGCATTAAATATTTATTCAATTCATATGCTGCTATGTCTTTATTGAGTTTTAAATATATCAATCCGTTTTCTTCTTTAACAGATTCTATTCCGTCATAATCTTTTAAAACTTTGAAAAGCTCTTTATTTGTGTTTTTTGTACATAATTCTATAATCCCAAAAGAGGAAGTCATTTCATCTACCCTACCAGAATATAATTTAATTCCGTTTCTAATAATTACAACATGAGAGCAGACTTTTTCAACCTCATCTAATAAATGAGAGGCCAATAGGATAGTTGTACCATTGGATGCAATTTCTTTAATTATATTTCTAATTTCATGAATTCCTTGTGGGTCTAAACCATTTGTGGGCTCGTCTAAAATTAAGATCTCAGGATCATTCAATAGTGCAGATGCAATGGCGAGCCTTTGTTTCATTCCTAAAGAAAAAGTTTTGAATTTACTGTTTCTTCTTTCATAAAGATTCACATTTTTTAATCTTTCATCAATTCTATCATAAGGTATTTCCTTGATCTTACAAACTAGTTTTAAGTTTTCGGCAGCAGACATATAAGGATAAAAATTTGGTCTTTCAATAATTGCCCCAACTTTTTTCAAAGCATCATGGGTTGAAGTAGTACCTCCAAACCAGCTAAATTCTCCTGAAGTTCGATTTACAACATTTAAGATAATTCCCAGTGTGGTTGATTTCCCACTACCATTCGGACCCAATATTCCGTAAACATTTCCTTTTTGAATATCAAATGACAGATCGTTAACTGCATGTATTCTCCCAAATTTTTTATCCAGGTTTTTTAATGATAAAATTGTTTCCAAGGTGTTTTATTTAATTAATAGTATGACGAGTTATCGATAAATTTGTTACGAATCGATTGAAATATCTAATTTTATTTAGGCAATAGCCTTAAAGTTTCTTATTTTCGTTATACCAATATTTTATGAAAATACACAGATAATGTAATGGATGAAAAATTAATTTCAAAGAAGAAACCAACATTTCCTATCAATAAAATGTTGTACGATTATTTGACCATGTATAATCGTAACATTAAAATTCCCATTTTTTATGATGATCTTTTGCGATTTTCAGGTTCTATTACTGTTTACGATAAATATGAAAAAGATACTTTATGGATAAGGGTGTACTACCCGGAATTTGAACAGATAGAAATTGACCTTAGTTTAAAAAGAATGTACAATATTCTTCATGGTGATGGTACAGAAGATATTTTAGAGCATTTGGTAATCGATGAAATTGACTACTGTACTTTTGGAAATTCAAAGCCATTTAGGGTTAAGGTTCGAAATATTTTAAATGATAATTATACCTATATCTATGTAAAAAAAGCAGATGCTTCCAGAGTTTACGGATTAGAACTGGAAGATATTCTATCTCCTAATCATATTAATTTTCTGGTTTATAAAGATACTTTGATCGAAGAGCATGTACTTGGTATTCCTGGTGATATGTTTATGGAAGAAAGTTTAAATGATATCACTAAAGTGGAAAAACAACGATTATCTAAAGAATTTGTAAAATTCAATGAGAGATGTACGCTAAGACTTTTAGGAGATATGAGAGCATATAATTATGTTATCGTACCGACTTATGATTTTGACCAGGTGCAATATAGAATTCGTGGGATGGATTTTGACCAACAAAGCTATGAAGGAAATTTAAAGGTGTACAGGCCTCAGTTCTTTAAAGACAATCTGGCATTTGTAGAAATGGTGCAGGAAAATTTGGCTAAAAGATCTGTTGAGCAATATAAAAAAGAAGAACGATCCGCTTTAGCGAAAAGGCTAAAAAGTTCACATAATAGAATAAACCTTTTGTTAAAATGCATGAAAAATGATCACATTTCGAATAAGGCCAATATTTTAAGGCTTAAAAAAGATCTGATAGAATATACACACGATAAAGATTTTAAAGATTGCAAAAATATGGGTGAAATTTTACAGGTAGCTTTTGACTTCGTTGTAAGAAACTATGAAAGTGTAAACACTTATATTATTAAATGAATTAATGTGTTTGTGATTCCTTAATTCAATATTTCATCAAAGTTATCAAAGTCGAATTCATCATTTACTTCACTTCCATAATTTTCCATTCCCAGATCTTCACTTTCAAATTTCAGATCAGGAGCACTATTTGGGATGTTTCCAAGTGAAAATTGTAAAAAAGGTAGGTCTCGATGCGGTTCTGTATTATTGGTTTCCATTAATTCAACATAAAACATCCACATATTAAAAAAATCATAAACATAAATTAATTTGTCGTTTTTCAAAATCAAGATATCTGAAATCCCGATTTCACTCATTTGTATTTTAGATCCCTGAACTTCGCTCATATCGGAAAGAGGAAACTCTTCGCCGTGATTCCATTCATTATCAGATCTATAAAAAGATGCCATTTCTCCTCCTTCAAATCCAAATGCGTTGATAACCGCATTGTGAAGATCTTCTAAACTATCTGTTTTATTTATAACAATATCTCTAATTACATTTTCTTCTGCATTAAGTATTACTCTAACTTTATAAACCATCATTTTAATTTTCAATATAGACTGCAAAATTACTACATTTACCTTGCAAATTGGATATCGAAATGGATAAAATAAAAATATTAAAAGAAATTAATGAAGTCTGTAAAAATACTTTGATGGAGCTTCTTGAAATTGAATATATTGATATTGGAGAAGGAACAATAACTGCTACCATGCCGGTAAATTCAAGAGTTCATCAACCCATGGGATTATTACATGGTGGTGCTTCGGTGGCTTTGGCAGAAAGTGTTGGCAGTATGGCATCTCATTTTTTTATTGACAGCAAAAAGTTTGAGGTTAGGGGAATTGAAATATCGGCTAATCATTTAAAGAGCAAAAGAGATGGAATTGTAACTGCTACCGCAAGTATTATTCACAAAGGAAAAAGAACACATTTGTGGGAAATTAGAATAGAGGATGAAAATAAAGAATTGATCTCTTTGTGTAAGATGACAAGTATTATACTGTCGAAAAAGTAAAATTTTAAAATGAAAAAAAAGTGGCTAAAAATAGTAGTGAAAATTATTGGAGTTGGTCTGATAATATTAATACTCATTATCTCATTTTTTCTCTATCGGTTTACCCGACCAATTTCCGATCAGGCAATTATCGAAAAATTTAAAGATGAAAGTCTTCAGCCTGTTATTGATTCGTTTAATTATAAAGACAAAAAAGTAAGAGTTATTAAAATGCAAAAAGAAATTGATACTACTCTTCCTACTCTTGTTTTTGTACACGGGTCACCGGGATCGTCAATGGACTTTAAAACCTATTTAGCTAACGAAGATTTAAATAAAAATGCAAATTTAATTACTTATGACAGAGTTGGTTATGGAAATACTAATATTGGTGAAGTATTAAATTCTGTTGAACAGGAATTAGACGTTTTACACATGGTCATACAAGACCTAAACAGCGAAAATATTGTTTTAATAGGTTATTCATATGGAGGTACCGTGGTGATGGCAGATCCAATAAAATACAGAAAGAAAATTGCACTTGCAGCTGCTGTTAGAGGTGATCTGGAACCTCTGTTTTGGTTATTAAATATTTATAAATGGTGTTTTACCAGACCATTGGTACCCAATAAATTGCAAGGAGCTGCAAGTGAAAAATTCAGGCATATTTCCGAGCTGGAAGCAATTAAAGATCAATGGAACAAAAGTGAATCAAAAGTATTATCCATTCATGGTACTTTAGATAGAATTGTTCCGTTTCAAAACTCTTTGTTTTTAAAAAAAATAATGGATAAAGATAAATTTACATTATTACCTATTCAAGAAGGCAATCATGGTTTGGTATGGAATCAATTCGATTTGATCAATAGTGAAATTTTAAAAAGCTTAAGCAATTAATGGATCTGGATCTACTCTTACAAGAAGTTGAAAAGGCGAAAATATCGGGTTCTCCTTTTGTTATATACAAAAAACCGGAAACAAATAAGATTAATGCATTATTTCCTTTAAATAAGCAAATAAACTATCTATCTGATTTCTCAGAAAAAGGATTTGTATTTGCGCCATTTGATGACAGAAAGAAAACTGTAATTTTCCCTTTTCACAAGTGCAAACTAATTTCTTTTGAGGTTCCCGAACTTTCGATTGAGAAAAATAAGATGACAGCTAAAATCTCAAAAAATGATCAAGGCAAAAAGGATCATTTGATATTGGTTGAAAAAGGAATTTACTTTTTAAAGAAAAATAAGTTCAATAAAGTTGTTCTATCCCGTAAGGAAGTGATTAAAATAGATGGTTTTGATTTCAAGTCCGTTTTTAAAAATCTACTTAGTAATTATCCTTATGCGTTTAATTATATCTGGTTTCACTCTGAAATAGGTATGTGGATGGGTGCTAGTCCCGAAACATTAATAAAAACAAATAGCGAGCAGTTTGAAACCATGTCATTGGCAGGTACACAAATTTATAAGGGAAGCCTGGACGTAGAATGGGATAAAAAAGAGAAACAAGAGCAGCAATATGTAACAGATTTTATAGTTTCTCAATTAAGTGATTTTGATCTTCAGGTATCTAAAATATTTTCTAAAAGAGCAGGAAATCTAATCCATATATGTACAACGATAACCGGTACATATTCTCGAAATTTTAAGCTTGGAAAGCTGATACAAAATCTTCATCCAACACCAGCAATTTGTGGGTTACCCAAAAAAGAAGCCAAAGATTTTATTTTAAACAATGAAGCTTATGACCGGGAATACTATACAGGGTATTTAGGTGAATTGAATATAGATAAAAGGACTAATTTATATGTAAATCTTCGTTGTATGAAAATAAGACAGGATTCATTGTCGAATGATGCATGCAAAAATGTAAATCTTTATATTGGTGGTGGAATAACGGTAGCCAGTGATCCGGAAAATGAATGGGAAGAAACAGATGCAAAAAGCAAGGTGATGAAAGAGGTGTTATTTTGATAAAATTAAATTATTGACTTTATGAATTCTTTACTAATTTTTTCAATTCTTTAATTCTTACTTCTTTTTTAGGCTGCCTGTTTTTTTTAGCAAAATCTGTATGGTATTGATGACCTTCTAAAAAATCTATTTGTATTTTATTCCACTTTTCAATATCATTAATTATTGAAAAAGCCTGTAACTCTCTAAAAAGTTCATTACTAATAGGGTAAAAATCCTTTCTACCTAAATAATCCAGATCCGCATCACAAATAATTTTTTCCAGATAAGTTTTGGGAGATTGTGGAATTCGTGTAGCCATGATCATCCCTTTTACTACTTCAAAGTCATCAACAGAAAAACCATATTCCTTCATATACTTTTTTGCTATTTCTACACCTTTCTCTTCATGATCAATATTTGAAACAGAAAAGCCTATATCATGAAATAAAACAGCAATTCGCAATAATTTAGCACTGTATTCTTCTATTTTTTCTCGTTTAATATTATTATTGGTCACTTTAAGCACATCTAGTGTATGATGGGCTCCATGATAATACAGATCCGGAGACAATTCTGAATTTAATATTGCAATGGCTTTTTTTCTTATTTTAACATAGCCTTTCATAGATCAATCAACTTGTTCTTCTAATTTATTCATTAATAATACGATAACTAAAATAAAACATATGCCAAAATACAAAAAAAGATCAAATAATAAGCTCACCTTCTTTATAAACACCTTTTAATTTCTCTTTTTTTACACTTTTCACAAAATACATCTTCATAATTCCCCTATTCTTTACCTTTATTTTTCCTCTGAATTCACAATCAAAACGATCTTTAATCAAGATATAAGTATTTTCAGAGATATTGATCATACCAGACTCGGAATTAGATTCCATTCGAGAAGCTACGTTTACAGTGTCACCCCATATGTCGTAAGCAAATTTAGTTTTACCCACAACACCGGCAACAACGGGCCCGGAATTGATTCCAATGCGAATATCAAAATGGGAAATTTGATTATCTTTTATTTTTCTAGAACTCTCCATAAATTCTGTTATTTCAAAGGCAGCTAGAATAACTTTTTCTGCATGATCTTCTGTTGCAAAAGGCAATCCACCTGCGCACATATATGAATCACCAATGGTTTTGATCTTCTCTAAACCATATTTCTCAATAATTTCATCAAATTTAGAATAATAAAAATCAACGCTATTCACTAATTCATCCGGAGATAAATTGGTTGAAAATCCGGTAAAATCCTTAAAATCTGTAAACATAACCGAAACAGAGTCAAATTTTTTAGCTTTTACTTTACCTTTATTAATTAGTTCAGCAGCTGTTTTTTTTGGCAGAATATTTAACAATAATTTTTGGGATCTGTTTTTCTCTTCTTCAATAAGCAAATTTGTTTTCTTTGAAAATCTATAGCGTCTGTAATAACTAATTGTTAATAGTAAGATCAAACCAGCCGCAGAAGCAGAAGCAATATTCATAATTGTTTGTCTTTTTGCTTTTAGTTCGGTAATTACAGCTTCCTTTTCTAAAGAAGTAATTTCATCTTGTTTTAGAGAAACTTCGAAATTCGTACGCAAATTGGCCATTTGCAGCACAGATTCAATATTTTTAACACTGTCTCTATAGGAAATAAATTCTTTGTAATATTTAAAAGCTAAAGCTTGATCTCCTTTTTGTTCATAAAGTTCAGATAGTTTAAGGTTGGCATCACTTATTTCTTTTTTAAGTCCATATTTTTTTGCAAGGGTAAGACTTCTTTCTGCATAGGATAATGCTTTATTCATCTTACCTTTCCTTGAATATATATCAGCCATAAAAGTGAGATATACAGTAACCGGATAATAATCTTTTAAGCCTTCTAATATACTAATAGCTTCATTCATATATTTTTCTGCCTGTTCATCTTTACCTTGTTTTGCATAAATCATCCCAATATTTCCCTTACTGTATGCCAGACCGATTGGATAATTTTGTTTTTTGAAAATGATTTCCGCCTCTATTGTATATACGAAAGAAGAATCCAATTTACCCAATTCAAAAAAATCATCACCTCTATTTAATAAAGCCGTGGCAATCGGTATCGAATCATTCAATTTTCTTAATAACTGAATTCCTTGATTAGAATAACTTTGGGAATTTTGCAAATCACCCATATTTGAATAGGTGTCTGCAATTGACATCATTAAAGATGCAATACCAATTTGCTGATTACTTCGATTAGCATAGTTAAGGCTCTTAAAATAAGAATTAAGTGCTTTTGCATTTTCTCCCTTAAATCGCAATGCATTACCTTTTTGCAAATAACCATTAGAGAGAAAATAGAATGAAGAATCTAGGTATGCCTTATTAATCAACAACTCAGAAAATTCAATTTTCTTGTCTGGATTAGTCTCTTCTTCTGCAATTTTTACCAGCAAATCCAGCTCTTTACTGTTAAATTTTCCCGAATTATATTGAACAATTAGGCTATCGGCTAATTTCTGATCTTGCGCATTAATAAGATGTATAATAAAACAAAAAAGATATATTAAATAATAAGATTTTCTATTATAAGTCATAATAGCTTGTCACTTTTAATTTCTATATTATTCTTTAGTCGATGATTTATAAATAAGTTTTGGATCAATCGAAAATGTTCCATTTCTACTATTTCCATTATGAATTACCTTGAAAAATATTTTATATTTATATTCAGATCCTTCCTTGATTGAATCGAGTATTTTTCCTTTGACCTTCTCTTTAACTCTTCCATTTCCTATTAGAGAATCTTTTTTAAAAATATGGGTTCCTTTTTTATATTTTATCTTTGTAATATTAACAATATCATCCTTTGACCAAGTTGAAATACCTTGCCATGTTATGCTGTCACCTGGTTTAACAATTACAGTATAATCTATGTTTGAAATAGTGTCATGCTGACCAAAATTACTTGTCTTATCTAAATTTTTTTTAGTTATTCTTTTCGTATCAACGTTAAGGGTAATAATATGTTTATTTCCTTTTACAGTATGTTCTATAGGCTTTATTCTGTCTCCACAGTAAGTGCTAATGAATGACAACATTAATACTGCCATTATAATTGAAAATCGATTTATTGTTTTCATATTAGGCGTTTTAGGATGGTAAATATGTTTACCATGGGTTAGTTATGGAAGTAATCTTTTAAAGATAAGCAAAATATCACAGTTAAACTGTCATTTTTAATCCAAATAAAAATATAAACTGTTCATTTTCTATATTTTACACCTCTAGTTGATCTACTTTAGTTATTTTTTTGGTCTTGTTGGGAATTAAGCCATTTACAAAATACATCTTCATCTTCCCTTTATTCTTTACATCTATTTCACCTCTGTATTCACAATCAAACTCATCTTTAATTATTTTATAGGTGTTTTCAGAAATGTTTATCCTACCGGGTGTAGACAGCGTTTCCATTCTTGAGGCAACATTCACTGTATCTCCCCAGATATCGTAGGCGAACTTTTTTATACCAACAACCCCTGCAACGACCGGACCAGTATTAATACCTATTCGCACATCAAAATGAGTAATGTTTTTATTGGCAGATTTTTTAGATTCTTCAATAAATTTAGTTATTTCAAATGCAGCCTGTACCATTTTAAAAGCATGGTCTTTTGTAGGATAAGGCAATCCTCCTGCACACATATAGGCATCCCCAATTGTTTTGATCTTTTCCATACCATATTTTTCCATAATTTTATCAAATTTTGAAAAATAGAAATCCACACTTTTTACCAGATCTTCCGGTGATAGATGATGAGCATAATGAGTAAAACCTTTAAAATCTGTAAATAATACGGTTACTGAATCAAACTTCTTGGCTTTTACCTTGCCGTTTTGCTTTAATTCTTGTGCGGTTTCTTCCGGTAAAATATTTAATAATAGATTTTCCGATCGATTCTTTTCTTCTTCAATAATACGATTGGTTTTCTTTACATAATTATAGCGCTTGTATAAACCTATACCCATTAAAATAATTAAGACCAAAGCCCCAACAGCTGCATAAATTATATATTTTTGCCTTTTATCATTCAATTGCTGAATGACAGACTCTTTTTCTAATAAACTTATTTCATCTTGTTTTTTATCGAGATCAAAATCAAATTGCAAGCCTCTTATTTTGTCATCTGTTTCAATGTTAAACAACAAATCTTTTTGAGCGAGATATTTTTTGTGGTAATTATAGGCATTTTTAAAATCACCATTTGATTCATAAGTTTGTGACATACCTTTATAAATATCTCTTAATTCTTCATTGGTTTCCATTTCTAAGGCTATTTTTTTCGCTTTTAGATAATACTCTAAAGATATTGAGGCATCTACCTTATGATACACATCTCCAAGTGCCAAAAGTGTTTGCACCTCATCTAAAGATGAATCTAACTCTTTCGAAGTTTTATAGGCCAAGCCTAAATAGGATATGGACCTTTCTGTGTTTCCTAGTTTAAATTCTTCTATACCTAGCATAGTTAGATTATGGGCATAATCTTCTGTATTTTTATTTATCAAAAGGGCTTGATTATAATAATTGACAGCCTCGTTGTGATCATCCCTTCTGCTATAAACTTCACCAATACCCATCAAATAGGTCGATTCTATTTGTGGATTATTTAATTTGGGAAGATATTTTTTAATTTGCTGATAAAATTTCAAAGCTTTATCATAGTCTTGCATCTGACTGTAAACACCTCCAATATTTACTAAAGCAGTTGTAATTCTAACGGGATCCTTTAGTCTTTCAGAAATACGAAGGGATTTAAAATAGTATTCTAAAGCTTTATCATGGCTACCCTGATCATAATAAACTACGCCCAAATTACTTGTCATATTTGCTATTCCAAGCGTATCTTGAATGGATTCAAAAGTTTGCAATGATTGTGTCCAATAGTCAAATACAGAGGCATAATCACCTTGATAATAACCAGCCAATCCCATATTTTTAAGAGCATATGCCTTTCCCTTTTCATAATCTAACGTTTTAGAAAGCTCAAACGCTTTTTTAGAAAATATTAAAGATTCTTTTATATCCTCATTATTCAGAACTTCAATACTTAAGGAATTTAAATTGGACACCATTATTGAATCTTTCTTACCTGTATCAATAAGCATTCTTAAACTATCCATTTTTTTATTCTGACTAAATAAATTAATAGATATTAAAACAAGTAATAAACCAAACCATTTATTTAAATTCATTGGATTTAAAATCATTTTTTAATATGAAACTAGTTTTTAATAATACTATAGGTTTTTACATCTTTCTTTGAGGTGATCTTAACGATATATACTCCTTTCACAAAAGATGATACCTGAATATTCTTAATTCTATTCTTTTTTATTTTTCCCTGATAAAATTGAACTCCGTACATATTGAATATAGCAATATTCACTTTTTTTGAAGTATT
>VAPK010509803.1_pt1 | contig 12918 bp, 17 predicted proteins | sample 3395031 | NCBI WGS metagenome assembly VAPK01 (sample SAMN08290443, study PRJNA428436) | hydrothermal vent metagenome | isolation source: Deep-sea hydrothermal vent chimney 1 | place: Pacific Ocean: Juan De Fuca Ridge | reverse complement strand
GTTACATTATCTAAAAAACAAGAAACAATTTTAAAAACGATCAATCGAAATTTACTGAAGATGTAATGTAGTGTATAAAATTAAGGACGAATTAGGGTATAAGGTTTGCAAATATAATCATCGGCGCCGATTTCGAGTCCTAATAAACGATCAATTTCATCCGTCCGTGCTGTGACCATAATAATGGGTAAAACTCCGAATTTCTTGGCAAATTTTCACACCATCTTTACCAGGCAGCATTAAATCTAATAAAATTAGCGTAGGGGGATTTTGCTTAACCCAATCTACCACCTCATCACCATGATGTATCGCCTGGGTGGCATAATGTTGATGTTCAAGATATTCACACAGCGAATTTGCCAATTTCAGCTCATCTTCAACCACAAGTATGATTTCCGTCATGATTCTGTCCCTATCGTGTCATTTGTTATTTGCAAACAAGAAACTATTCATGTTTTTTCTGAGGAAAAATTAAACGAATCAGGATACCACCTAAATTCGAATGATGGGCACTCATTTCCCCTTGATGTTCTATCATAATGCCTCGACAAATCGCCATACCGAGGCCGGCACCACCGGTGGAACGATTGCGTGAACTTTCACCACGAAAGAATCGATGAAATATTTTATTCAGGGCTTGATCGGATAAGCCCGGCGCAGAATCGGCAAATTCAATCACGTAATGGTGTTCTGTGCTATCGGTGCTAATTAATAATTGGCCGTCTTTATTTGTATAATTACCGCTGTTTTTTATTACGTTAGAAAACACGTGTCTGATGCGCTGTGCATCGCCGTAAATTGGCATCGGCTGTTTTTTGTACAGGGTGTTTAATGTGATATCCTTTTTGCTCAACATGGGTTGTAATTGTGTCACAGTTTTTTGTAATAAACCCATTAAATCCAGATTTTCTTTTAGGTAATTCAGGGCATTGATATCGGTTAATGATAATTCGAACATATCATTGATTAAACGATTAAAATGAGTGACCTCTCCAGCTATTTTCTGAGGTGGGTTGACGGATACCTTCGGTTAACAATTCGACTTCATTTTGCAGTATGGCTAATGGCGTTCTTAGCTCATGATTGATAATGGCGATAAATTCGCGGGTTTCTTCTTTAGCGGTTTCGGCAACTTCTTTAGCCTGTTTGAGTTCTTCATTAGCTTGACGCTGAGCTTCTTCACTGCGATCTGATAAGCGGATCAATCGCTGTGACATTTTGGTTAACGTTTTATACGCGCTTAATAGTTCTCGATACTGCGCTTGAAAATCGACACCCTCATTGTCTGCTAATAAGGATTCACCGGTTTTAATTATTTGAGTTTCATTTTGAAAAGTATCAAATTTCATATTTTAATCTTTAATTTCTTATCGCCTTTTATAACCTTCTCCCATTCTAAACAAATTTGTATCGATTTCATCCAAAACATGGCGGATTTATTGAAATAAGTTCCATCGTTTATTTTATGAGCTTTTGTAATTTTCATCAGCCAACCCACGCCCAATAAATTGTGCCAAATCACATTTGCACAATGTTCCCTATTAGCTGCAAATTGTTTGCACATTTGCCTATTAATATTTTTCTCATAGTTAAGTTGCGCGTTAACGGTGTGACTTAGGGTATGGACAGGCGCACTATTTGAACAACTTCTCAATGGTCGGACTTTTAAAAGAGCAAACGAAACATATACTTGGAAAGCCATGGGCAACACACCTGAGATATTATCTAAATTAATGGCGCTTATGGCGGCCTCTCGGGCAACATTGATGTCCAGCACAAAAAACTCAGTGATCATCAACGATTGTTAATAATCACTAACTCGGAAGATAAACTTGTGGTTTTTGTTCCCGTAAAACGTAATCAGTTCAGTTGGAAAACATCTTTGTTTGGTAGCACCAGTCGTTTGGTTGCCAGTGTTTGTTTAAAGTATTTTTGTGTATTTCTGGTTGAACACCAATATCGACTACCTTATACCCTACCAGTGAGCCGAAAACTGGCAAACGCGATATTTAAAATAGCGGATCTTCCGATTGTGCCATTTTCTGATGCAGAAAAAATCAAGCCAAGTAACATCGTTAAGCCAACAGCCTGTCAAGTGCAAGAATCCGTCGCGGCGAGGTATATTCCCGATACGGAGGCGGCACGTAAAAATGCCTATTTACCTAAAATTTCTTTATCCCATACTACTTCAGAGATGGAGCAAAAATTATGATCGGTCATCCAATTATTGCCAATACCACTGACTATCAAAACAAAATACTTGCCGAGTTTGTGCGACATCCATTATGGATGATGTGGTGCAGTCAATTATTTGATACCCCTCGTTCGGGTTATGCACATTTTGGTTATACGGGAAAAGATGTCGTCAATTTATATGATCACAGCAAGCGAGTCGCTAAAGCCGCCTGCTTGTTGGGGAAAAGACAAAAACTGGATGTTGATTTAATCCATGTGATGGCAGGAATACACGATTTTTCAGAAGTTTTTGCCGGTGATTATGTTTCCGGGTCTGTTGATTCGAGAGAGAAATATGCTCAGGAAAGGCATGATTGGGAGAACAATATTGTTCAGGCACTTGGCGAGGACGGCTGGAATTTTTATCAGATTTGGTTGGTGTATGAAAAACAAAATATTGCCGAAGCTCAATTGATTTGGCAGGTCGACAAGTTAGAGCCGTTGATTGAAGCCATTGAATTTTTCAACAGCCATCCTGAGTATGCGGCACAGTGTCACACTATGATCAAGCAAACCATGACAAATGTAACCACTAAAATTCCCCATCAGGCACTGACTAATGTGTTACGCAAGCTGCAAGAGGATGTGTTCGTACAAAATGATTTTACCTTCGAAACTTACTGCCAATGGTTGGCATAATAAACTATTTTTAGTTATCTAATTAAGGGGGATCATCATGCTTAACATTCATGATAAATATTTTCAAAATTTCCTACAACATACCGACGAAAAAACACTAATGCTACAGGAAATGGAATTTTTTCTTAAAAAGCAGTCGTTAGAAGGAACTAAAATGTTAGATGTGGGTTGTAGGGTGGGGAGTATTTGGCCGGCGATGACAAAGTATTTTTCGAGCATCAAAGCGATTGACAGTATTGATTGGTCATTGGCGAGTGAGGGATTTTCCAATCGGGCAAAGGATAGCAATGTTGACTTCGAGTGCATTGATTTTTTAGACTTTGAAACCCATGAGAAATACGATTTTATTGTGATGGCTTATGTCCTAAGTGGCTTTGGGTATAAAAATATGGTAAAAATTTTTGATAAAATTAAACAAGTAAGTCAAGCCGGCACCACGATAATTATTGTTGATCCTTATGCTAATGATCATTATAAAAACACTTTTAAGATTAACAAAAATCAAAATGACTGGTTTAAATATTTGTTTTCTGTTGGTCAGACGATACGGGAAAAATCATATCGATCACATGTCAGGGGTAAAGATTCGTTAGAACTTTATAAGGCCTTGCAATTCTTTTTGCAAAGTGTAACACCAGAGGTACCCGATTATAAGACAATTCGCCCGATGCTAGAGTCTGAGGACTTTAAAACAGAAACGGGTTACGCCTTGCCGATTACCAACATGTTTGTCACGGTTAAGATGTGAGTAATGAATCGCTCAGGTAATCATCGACGGATATACCCATAAGGTTATGCCTATATCAGGCCATACTCCTGATGGTGGTCCAGCCCCGGATACCCAGGCGCCGCTACTGCCGCGGCGGGTAACGGGTGCAGGTAGGCCATTACATTAGCACAAACCGAAGTATGTACTTCCATTTGGCTGCAGAGATATCGTGTCGCGGCCTCAATTTTGGCATCACGCACCACACAGGTAAGCACGCCGCCTAGCGTATCCGCCATATTCGATAAATCGACATTAAATTTTTCGCGTGAAACCGCTTGGTCCAACACAGCGTTATGACACTGTGTACACGCTTGCGTAATAATCTGCTCTCCATTTAAACCCACCAAAAGTAACTGACCACTGGTATCATCACGTCAGGGTAAAAATAGGGTCGTCATAAAACCTAAATCTCAAACGCTTCGGATATCACTTAAGTCTGGACGCGAAAATCTCATTGTATGGTCGTGCCGAGTATGATGCACTGAACGAGATGCTTTTCAGTTAATTCATTCCATCGCTTAAGATGATTGTTTGCGATTGACGGGTGGTTATGAGATGGTTAGATGATGATGACTAAAAGCACAAAAAAAGTGGTATTCTAATTTTAATAGGCTAAACTGTTAATGTCATAAATGTATTTTTATGATTACATTGAGGGACAATAATAATTATTGCTTAGCTTAATATAAAAATAATAATAGATCATTTTCAGACATTGATAGTGCCGGTCTCACAAGCGATTTGTGGAGGGTGATATAGAACATCCGAAGACAGAAAACTGGATGTATCTGAATGGATAGCTTTTCAAATAATAATAATCGAGATATTTCCTGCAGGATTTCACATGAAATGAAATAAAAAAAATAGAAATCGTTTTGTATTCGGTTATTTAACATTAAATTAGGATACCGTGGGGGTATGTTAAATGAGTCAGCGCAAAGGTGTGTGTTCGTCAGCATGCATATATTTTTTCTTGTTGGGAGGTTTTTTCATTGGAGGATTAGTTGCTTGCCAAAATAAGGTAAGTAATGCCGCTTTGAATGACTCAAGTTCAAAGCTTGCCTCAGCCGCGACGATTATTGCTTCAGCCGCTGCGATTCGTTTCGACTCAGATCAACCAGTCGCCATCGCGGGTGATGATCAATTATTAATGATAACCACTGCCATTAATCTTGATGGAAGCCAGTCAATCTCACCAGATAGTCGTCCGTTGAATTTTCAATGGAAAATACTGCAAAAGCCCATTGGTAGTCAAGCCGTGCTGGAAAATGAGGCGTTAGCACAGACTTCTTTCCAAGCGGATATGATGGGGTCTTATATCATACAACTTATCGTGAGTTCCAACACAGCAACAAGTCATCCAGATCTCGTTATCATTGCACCGCATGCCAATGGTGCCATCGCGTGTGCCGATTGCCATAATAATCAAATTGTTGTTGGTAAACCTGAATCTCATCTAGCCACCCAAGATGACTGTGGCATTTGTCATGGAGGGGATGTTTGGTTGCCGCTGATGGGTTTGAGACATCAGGCGATTCCCCAGCAGTGTCAGCAATGTCATGATAACAATGTCGCTGTTGGAAAATCAGCAACACATTTATTGACAGATCTCGATTGTAATTTTTGTCATTCATCGGAACATTGGTCTTTTGCGAGATGGGAAGGTATTGCTCCATTCTTTGAGCACGAAGGAATAACCGCCGGCTGTCGTGAGTGTCACGGCCAGCAATTACCTGGCAAACCATCGCAGCATATACCATCATCGGAGCTGTGTGATAATTGTCATATGGTTTATTCATGGCGTACCTTGGTTAAGGTTGAGCATGTTGAAGTTATGAGTGAGTGTGGAAATTGTCATAATGGTATCACCGTAAGGGGAAAACCCATTACCCACATTGAGACAGAGGTTGGATGCACTCACTGTCATATCAGTACGATGTGGACACCGGCAGTTAACCCAGCGACATTGACTGATGGTTGTTCTGACTGTCACGATAACACAATTTTAGCCGCACAACCTTCGACTCATCTCAAAACACTCACTCAAGAGTGTGACGAGTGTCATACGTTAACCGATTGGCGCGAGTTGAAAAAAATAGAGCATAACCGGATCACTGGTGAATGCGTACGTTGTCACAATGGCGTTGATGGGATTGGTGTGAGTGAAAACCATATCAACGCATCAATACGTTGTGAAGCCTGTCATTCCATTTTTATTTTTGGACCAAGTTTGCGTGTTGATCATAACGAAACGGTCGGTGATTGCCTCGATTGTCACGATGGTATCATTGCGACAGGACAGCCAGTGAATCATATAGAAACACCACAGACTTGTTCCGCTTGTCACCAGACAAGTGGATGGATTCCATCATAAACAGGGTTGATTATGCTTAAGGAATGGAAAATTATCGCGTCGTCCATTCCTTGGCGTTTTCGTTCGTTTGATATGTTTGTTCATGATAAACCACACTTGGATATAATATATGGGCAAGTGCATTTTTTATCAATTCCGGTTGATTATCCGTGGCCTGCATTTTTTTTCCATCATAAATAAACTGTAAGGGTGGTTTATTGGGTTGATGAATGACCAGCTTGTTTTCCATAAGATAGGCATTATTGTCTCCATATTGCATCAATGCCCGCCCTGGTGTTTCGGCAGGGATAGCGAGGACATCTCTACCAATCATTGGGTGCTCAAGTTCAATCCCTAAAAATCTCAGGGCGGTGGGGAGTATGTCGATTTGACTGGCAATTTTCTTGTATTGCATTACGGGGATATTCGGCCCAAGGAGTATCGCTGGTATTTTGAATTGATGAATTGGCACCAGTTGTTTGCCATTGACTTGCATATAATGGTCCGCGACCAGCACAAATATGGTATTGCTAAAGTAATGTTCTTGTTTGGCTAAGTCAAAAAAACGGCCAATGGCATAATCGGCGTATTTTGCACTATTATTTTTGGTCTGAATGGGGTGTTCGTAAAGCTTGATTTTTCCAGATGGAATATCATAGGGTTTATGGTTCGAAATGGTTAAAATAAGCGATAAAAAAGGCGCTTTCTGTTGACTCAAATAGCGGTTGGCAAATATCAGTAAATCTTCATCAGCAATGCCCCAGGTGGTTTGTTCAACCTCACTGGGGAAATCATCAAGGTCAATCATGTCATCGAAACCATTGCCCAATAAAAATCCAGCCATGTTATCAAAATGACCTTCTCCAGCATAGATAAAGCTGGAATGATAGCCATGTGTTTTTAATAGGCCGGCCACCGTGAAAAAATTTTTCTGTGACAAAGGAAGCTTTAGAATACTGCCAGATTGGGTGGTAGGCGGAAAGCCACTCACCATGGCTTCAATACCGCGAGATGTTCGGGTGCCAATCGCGTGCATTTGCGTAAAATACAATCCTTGTTGGCTGAGCCTTTCTAAGTTCGGCGTTAACGGTTTACCCCCTAATGAAGCCACAAATTCTGCGCCCAAGCTTTCCATGAGTATAATGACGAGATTATAGGGCACAGTTTGTTTGGCTTGCGGGTGTTGTTTGTGGCTGGTGGGAGTGGGTTGGCGGGTAAACAGCTCATCGTTGACAAACATTTGTTGTTTAATTCGGGCAAACATTTCAGCGCGTGGTAACTGTCCGTAAAGCTCTTCCGATTGCATTTTATTTTCGGTGTGACGGTACACCGCGAATAACAAGGAATAACTGGCGTTTAGGGCTATTTGATTAGCAATATGGTTATTGGAAAAAGCCGCAAGACTTGGATTAGGGGTTGCCATACCAATCCCAGATCTCGCACCGATGGTCAATCCTATGATAACAATAGGTAACCAGACGAGTCGTAATTTCCAGTGCCAGGCGGCATATTCACGCAGTAATATCAGAGTAAAATACCAAAAGAAAATTATTAAGCCGATCGTGAATAAGAAGCTAATGATAAGTAACCATTGCTGTTCAGCCCATATGGTTGATAACACTTCGCTGGGATGAGTGAAATATTGGAAAAAAACTTGATCAGGGCGGTTGCCATATTCTTGCATAAAAGGAAAAGAAGAAATTTCTAACACGATGACCAAGACGGCTATCAGGGTCAGGAAGCCTGCTAATACATACCGCATTTTATTAACCCAGTGTTTGGGAAAAATAAATAAAAAAATCACCGGAATGAATAATACAGCACTTAGAAAAATGATATCAATACGCAGGCCAACGGGAAAAACCTGTGCTGTACCAGAAAAATGGTGAAGATCGTTATGGAAGAAAAATAATAGCAGGGCTCGATCTAGCGTAAATAATAAAATAAAAAACAAAAAAAAAGCAACACTGGGAGCAAAAGGCCCGGTGATTTGCCGCCAGCGATTGAACATAGGGTGGTTACCTGAGCGATAGGGTGATACAGAGGCCAACATGAAATTAGTGTGAAGTATACATCATCGGTGTCATCGTTGGTTTATCCAATGAAACTCAATAATATGTAGGTGGAAAGTGATCGCTGATCTCGACCACACTTAAAAATGTAGGCTCTAATGCCGTGTGGTTGATCATGGGTTAGATAAGTCCGCGAGACTTGAGATCGGCAACTAAATCATTTTCATCCGTGCTCTGTTCATTCGCCGCTTTTTTATCTGTACTGATCGAGCTAAGTGATTGCTGTATTAACTGGTTAAACATGTCGATGGGGACAATAACTGCCGTTTTATCACCGTTTTCATCGGTGATAAATTGTAAGTCATTAATGTCGAGTGAGCGTGTCATATTCTTACTCCTGGCAAGTGATTTAAAAAATTTTGCGGTTATCGCTTGATCGTTTTTTTTTTGCGTAGTATCACTGACCATTATTTTGCGTAAACCTATAACGTTATCCAATGGGTGACTCTGTCCTCCGTGTTTTTTAATTGACTCAGTTATCCGCCACAGTTAAGCTCATCTTGTCAAGCGTTGAAAAACTTGACCATCAAGTTAAAACCGTAGGTATATAATCTAGGACTAAAGCCAGTCAGTATTCGTTTATAATTTTTCTAAAGGACGAATGACTGTCTATGATTTGTTGTCACACAACCGACATTGGGCAGCTTATCATTCTCCAGAAAAACCACTGAAAAATCAATTTCCTTTGCGATTTTCAAACGCGAGTCTACCCAATGTCGTTTATTCATCATAAAATTTTTATACTATTTTTAATTTAAAGGTTACTCCTGACAGATTTTGGAATGATTATGGACAGCAATTATGTTGGATATTGGTGTGTCAGCGAGTTAATTTTAGGTTTTTGATCAATTTCGGGTTTTTATTCAAATAGGCGTAATTTGTTAGCGGCAGTCAGGCGGACAGCAAGCAAATGGATATTCGTTTTGATTACTTACCGTCGGGCTTACCTATCCAGGCTGTCATTAATGGACATGCATCTCGGACTGATTATCAAGGATCTGTCTTAAATGAATCGACAAATTATGCGCTGCCTGGTCAGCTTGGTTATTTTGTGGATACGTATTTTATGATTTTTATGGGATAGGGCTTGAAGCGCCAATCGATTGACAGTTTAGCGCGTGCGGATGATAGCAAAATAACCAAAAATTACCATTTGGACTTCAAGTAGTTACAACGTTTGGAAAATGGCAAAGCGATTAAATGGTCGGCAGGTATGCAAAATAAATATCGAGACAACGAACTATTTGTTATATGCTGGTAAAGATCTCTCGTACGACTATGGACATGGGTGTTATTATTTCAGCCGTGATTTTTCATTGGGAACAGAAGTATCGTTGCTCAAAGGCCGTCATCTCAAAGCCACCAAACTTATTCAACTGGTTTCACAATATTTTGTCACCGCTGATTATTCGATTCGTGGGATATGGCAAACGTCATTGGCAGCGAACAAGCAACAATGGCAAGCAACCGTGTGGCGCTTGTCATTGGTTGTTCGTTTTTAATTTATGAAGTAAGCTTAGGAAAATTTTTGTCAATCACTTCATTCCATTGGCTTAATTTATCGTTGGCGGTATCCATGAGTGCGGTGGTGTCACCTTCAATGGTAATGCTATTTATGATGTCGCCTTGAGCGATAGCGTTGACTACATCTTGATCGCTACTGCTGATTACTTCACCAAAAACAGTATGCTTGTTGTCCAGCCAAGGGGTTGCTCCATGAGTGATAAAAAACTGGCTACCGTTAGTGCCGGGGCCAGCATTTGCCATGGATAGAATGCCTGGCTTATCATGCTTTAGTTCGGCAACAAATTCGTCGTTGAATTGATAGCCTGGTCCGCCAGTGCCCGTGCCTGATGGGCAACCACCTTGAACCATAAAATCAGGGATAACTCTGTGAAAGTTTTGTTCATTGTAATATTTGCGCTGCACCAAATTAACGAAACTGGCTACTGTATAGGGGGCTTGTTTGGCGAACAATTTTATCGTAATGGTGCCTTTTGAGGTGTCAATTTTTGCAATTAATGTTGACGTATCGCTCATAATATGATCCTTCTATCGTATGTAAAAACCGTTATCGGACGCACTTATAACTCTTTTTGATTTTGAAATCAAAAGATTATATTTTTAGATTTTGGCCTTGTTAACGGATGGAGTGGCACAACTGGAAATCACAGTTTTAAAATCCGACAACGTGACGAACTAAAATAAGGGGCAAATCACCCGAATGATATTCAAAAAAATAAACGAGGTAAATCATGTCTGAAATCGATGACGAAAAACATCCATCAGAAGAATTAATCGCAAGGCTGAACCAAAACCCACGAGACATTGAAGCCGCCGTTACCTTGGGAAACATGTATTATGATCATGATGAAGCGGCTCAATCAATACTGTATTACACTGTTGCGTTGGATATTGATCCGAATCAGCCAGGTGTGCGCACAGATATGGGAACCATGTATTGGAAAAATGGCAATGTATCGTTTGCCGAGCGTGCCTTTAGACGAGTCGTGCAGGAGTCCCCAGGTTTTGGCAATGCGTATTTGAATTTAGGCTATTTGCTGTTGCATGCTAAGAATGAAGTCAAAGAAGCGCGTCGGTTTTGGCAGCAGTTAGTTGACCAATATCCAGGTGAAGCAGCGGCAGAACAGGCTGAGAAGCTACTTAAAGAAACGTTTAATTAAGGATGCCAATAGGCTACCAAAGCTATCGTGTCATCAAAAAATACCCTATTCAAAGAAGGAAAATGGAAACGCACTGTTTCCATCTGAATCGCTGTATGTCAATACAAAGAGCGGACCCTTTATTTTTTTTCGGACAGGTTCGTTGATTTGTTTTGCTTTCGTAGTTCTTCCACGGAGATGCCGCCGACCCCCCAATTCTCTATATCCACTTCGTCGATAACGACAAATGTTGTTGCCGGATTTTTGTCTAAAACGCGAGCAAGCAAGTGCGTAACCTCTTTGATAAGTTCTGCTTTTTGCGCTGACGTTGCGCCTTCACGGGTGATTTTTATATTGACATATGGCATTGATTAGCTCCTCATTTGTGATTGATAGGTTTCACTATGGGTCATTATAACTATTTAGCTTAACTTAACGAAAATTATTGTGTTGTTCATATTTTAGTTAATCGCCTTATTGATAAAATATCAGTATTAGCAGCTGTTTTAAAATACTTCAGCGGCTACAATACGATGTTAAAAATAGATTTAACCATGCATGCTCGCTTTACTGCTTATCTTTTGGAGTCTAGATTATGACGTTTCTTATTTTCGGTTTGATATTGTTTCTTAGTGCCCATTCGGTGCGAATTTTTGCGGATGACTGGCGCACCCGGCAGATTGCACGGGTGGGAGAAAATGCATGGATGGGGTGGATTGCGTTAGTTTCCCTGGTTGGTTTTGTGCTAATTATTTGGGGGTACGATTTGGCGCGTGAGGTACCTATACCGCTGTGGGAGCCACCGATTTGGACGCGCCATCTGGCGGCCTTGTTAACGTTTCTGGCGTTTATTCTGATCATTGCGGCCTACGTACCCGGGACACACATCAAGTCGAAGCTCGGTCATCCTATGATATTGGGTGTAAAAACATGGGCACTTGCTCACCTTATCGCTAACGGCATGCTGGCAGATGTTGTCCTGTTTGGTTCATTTTTAGTTTGGGCGATCGTTGATTTTATTAAATCAAGAAAGCGTGATCGCGTTGCAGATACACAGTATCCTGTTGGGGTGATATCTCGTGACATCATTGCGGTGGTCATTGGTCTCGTGGCTTGGGCGGTTTTTGCCATGTTTTTGCATACAAAGCTTATTGGTGTTGCGCCCTTTGGTTAATTGAAATTTTGGCACCAATGTTGGGTCGTTTGGTAGGCGAAAATCGTTATCGCAATGAACTTTTCGGTATTTTTTTATTCTGTCATTTTTGTCGTGATTTATTTTGCGTTGAAGACATAATAAAGAATAGGAATTATCAGCAAGGTTAATAGGGTAGAAACTAAAATGCCGAAGATTAATGAGACCGCAAGGCCACTAAAAATGGGATCATCCAATATAAAAAACGCACCGAGAATGGCGGCCAAGGCGGTTAATATAATCGGCTTGGCGCGCACGGCACTGGAATGAATGACGGCTTGGTGAAGTGCGCAGCCTTTGCTGTATTCGTCATTAATGAAGTCCACCAATAAAATAGAGTTTCTGACGATAATACCGGCTAATGCAATCATGCCAATCATGGAGGTGGCAGTAAACTGAATCGATAGTAAGGCGTGGCCGGGCATGACACCGATGATGGTGAGAGGGATCGGCGACATGATAATAAGAGGTAGCGTATAGGATTTAAACTGGGCCACGACGAGCAGGTAGATCAGGATTAAACCCACCGCGTAGGCTAGCCCCATATCACGAAAAGTTTCATAGGTAATTTGCCATTCGCCATCCCACTTAATGCTGTAGTCGATGGGGACTTGTGGTTGTTTTATGAAAAACTGTTCAATTTTATCGCCGTAGACATTATCCAGTTTTTGCTGTTGAAGTTTTTCATAAAGAGCATACATTCCGTAAAGTGGGCTATCGAGGTCGCCAGCCATGTCGGCAGTGACGAACACCACAGGTAGCATATCTTTGTGATAGATACTGGTTTCTCGGGGGACCTGAGTGATGGTCAATATTTGTGACAGAGCCACCATTTTATCGCGACCACGGATGTTCAATGCCAAAATGGCATCCAGATTCGATTTATCTGCATTGGCGAATTTCAGGCGGATGGGTACCGAGTATTTCAATCCTTCATCATGGACGAAGCTGACATCTTCGCCATCAAGGGCGGTCGCAATAGCACGTACCGCTTG
>VAPK010646024.1_pt1 | contig 12926 bp, 11 predicted proteins | sample 3395031 | NCBI WGS metagenome assembly VAPK01 (sample SAMN08290443, study PRJNA428436) | hydrothermal vent metagenome | isolation source: Deep-sea hydrothermal vent chimney 1 | place: Pacific Ocean: Juan De Fuca Ridge | reverse complement strand
GCCTCGGTAGATATCGCCTTACACGATTTAATTGGAAAAATTATCGGTCAGCCCTGGCATAAACTTTGGGGCTTTTCATCTGAAAATGCACCAGATACTTCATTCACAATTGGGATTGATACAAACGAAGTTATTATACAAAAAGTAAAAGAAGCTTCAGAATTTAATATTTTAAAGGTGAAATTAGGTCGCGACAACGACAAAGAGATGATCGAAACAATCCGGTCGGTCACGGACGTGCCTTTGTGCGTAGATGTTAACCAGGGATGGAAAGACAAAAAAAAGGCACTCGATATGGTTTTCTATTTAAAAGAAAAAGGGATTGTTTTTGTTGAACAACCCATGCCAAAAGAGATGCTCGATGAAATAGCCTGGTTAACGCAAAATGCACCGCTTCCAATAATTGCCGACGAAGCACTTCAACGGCTCACCGATGTTCAATCCACAATTGGTGCGTATTCAGGAATAAATATTAAACTGATGAAATGTACGGGAATGCGCGAAGCACACAAAATGATAACCCTGGCGCGTGCCAATCAAATGAAGGTCATGATTGGGTGTATGACAGAAACTTCGTGTGCAGTATCGGCAGCTGCACAACTTTCCCCAAAAGCCGACTGGGCTGATTTAGATGGGAACCTACTTATCTCCAACGATCCCTATTCGGGGATGAAAGTAATAAACGGAAAAATAACCTTGAATAATTTGCCGGGAATCGGCATTTACTAATCATTTTTTTCGGTGGAGCATATTGGCTTATCCAAATATTTGATTGATATTGCTTTTCCATTCATCTTCATAAATTACTTGAAATTGAATTTCTTTGTCTGGAAAATCAAAGCCTAATTCTTTCCAAGGCTTCTTAATTCCCAATTCATTACAAAGTTCAAATACATCTTGTTTATATTTTGTATCATCATTTTTTAGATGTAACCCTTTTGTTTCCAAAACATATACATTTCCGTAATCTGCTTTATTTTCCGTATTTATTTCTGATGCTATAAAGTCAGGATAAATTTTGTTCTTTTTCCAACCCTGAATATGGTAATCCTGTTTCGACATATTCCTATACCACCAAAGCAATTTTTCTTGTTTGTCAAGATAGATAGCAACTGATTTTTCAAGTTCGTTTATGTTTTCCTCTGGCACAACATCAAACAAACTCCTTTGAATAGGTGTATTGTCATCTCTGATTAGTTGTTTATTGCTTCTAACTTTTAAGCGTGATGGAATTTTAAATCCACCTTTGTCAGTTATTAAAAAGAAATGTAATTTTTTGCTATTTATCAATTTTTTAAATACTATTTCAGCCGCTTTATTTCTTTCTTTTTCAAGAAGTTTCTTTAATTCCTCTATAATAAAAACAAAGTTTGATGATACAGTTTCTTTGTCGTATTTATCAATAAATAGTTCAATTACTCTTCTACCAAGCATCATTCCTATCCACGGATTAGGAACAATATCAAGTATCTGTTTTGTAAGGAAACTTTCATTAATTCTTAGTTTTCCTATTTTTTCAAATCTGCCTTTTTCTTTTACAGTTTCATTATCTGACAATCCTAATATTAATTCTTGCTCTTGTTTCCTAATATTTGAAAGTGATATTTCAACTAATTTTTCTATTTCAAATTTTTCATAATCTATTTTGCTTAAAATATCTGCTTCAAAATTTACATCTCTCCAACTTTCTTTTTCCTGAATTACAAATTTTGGCAAATAAATACTACCCTCAAACTTTTTAAACTTCTCACGATAATACATGGTTTTTTCTTTCAAAAAATCAGTATTTGAATTATCATCGCTATCAACAGAAATTCTACCTGCAATATCTCCAAGTCCTTCACTTTCAAGACTTGATTTAATACCTTTTACCAAATTAGCTGCATTTTGACGGAATGTATAAACATAACATTCGTCCAATTCTTTGATTTTTGTTTTTTGTGCAAAAGGTTGTCTTAAAATCCTACCAATTAATTGCGTAATTCCTGTTTGTGAACTTGGATTTGTTAAAATGGTAAGAAGATAGGCAAACGGACAATCCCAACCTTCTTGCAAAGCTCTTTTAGTTATGATATATCTTATTGGACAATCTTTGTCTAATAAGTCTATTCCCTCAATATCATCTTTATCACTGCTTTTTATTGCAATATGTTCTTCGGAAATATTACACTTTTTAATTAAAAATTCTTTTACTTCTTCTGAATGAATAAACTTACTTTCTCGTTGGTCTTTTCCTGTTCGTTCAACCTGAATTAAATTTATTGGGCGAATGTTTATTCCTGTATTTTGTTCGTAGTTCTCTGCTGTTTCTTCAAGATTTTTCCGTTTTTCTATTGAACAAAGAATAGTGTCTTTCCAATCAAAACTGGTTTTATTTGTTAAATGAATATCCAGTTTTATCATTTCTTCCTCGTTCAATTCTTTTCCTGTAATTTCAACCAGTTTATTTGTTTCTTTTGGTGGTGTTGCAGAAAGTTCAAGTATTATTGACGGATTAAAGTTTCTTATTGTATCTCTTGCATTTATACTATATGCTTTATGTCCTTCATCAATAATTATGATTGGTTTTAGTAAACGTAAAGTATTACCCAATGATGTTTTGGGTTGGTTTAAGTTGGCAATTCCTGCAAATTGTTCATCTTCCATACCAAGCGATGTAAAACAATCAAGATTGGGCATTTGCTTAATTAGCCTTGTATTTAATTCGTAATTATCTTCATCAGGAAAAAAGTCGGTAAAACCACCTGCATCTTGAAATATTTTTAGTGTTTCCTTATTTTGTCGGTTTGCCGATGGTAACATCAACATAAGAATAACCAAATTTTCTTCAACATCTAATCTGTTAAAATTATCAGTTTTCTCCTTTATTATAGTTCTTCCACCGCTTGAAATGTCCAATACCTGACGGTAAGGGTGTTCCCTGTTTTTGAGATTTAAAATAGTTTGTCTGTAAATTTGTGATGTTGGCACAATCCATAAAACTAAGCCTGTTTGTTTTTTCAGATATGTTTTATTTATTAAGTCAATAGAATGACAAGCCAACAAAGTTTTCCCTCCACCCGTAGGCACTTTTAAATATAATTCAGGTAGTGGTTCTTTAATGCCATTTTCGTTAGAATGATAAATACTACCTACAGATTTTTCCCACGCCTCTTTGGGAAAATTCGCAAACTTGGCAAGATTAGGTTTATACTCTAAAAGCTCTAAATATTCTTTATGTGCTTCGTCAAGAGCAAGCAAATATTCTTTGAGTTTGTCAACTACTTTTATTTGATAATCTTTGAGTTCCATATTTTTATTTCTCGCAAAGCCGCTAAGACGCAAAGAATTTTCACATCTTAATGACTTATTTATAGATTGTTTACTATTCTTGTTATTCCATCTTTAATAAGTTTCTCATTGAAATTAATAAGCAATCCGAGTTTTAATCCTGTAATTCTTAAATATGTTAAAAGTTGTTTTGGATGAACAGGTGCAATGGCTTCAACAGATTTTAGTTCAATAATTACTTTATTTTCGACAATCAAATCACTTCTAAAACCTATATCCATTTTTATATCTTTCCAAATAACAGGTATTGCTTTTTGTCGTTCAACCTTTAAGCTTTGTTTTGTTAATTCATAATTTAATATCTCTTCATAAACAGATTCCAATAATCCGGGGCCTAATCCTACATGAATGTTGTAACAGGTATTTACTATTATTTTTGATATTTCGTTTTCTGTCATAATATCTTTTTTTCTCGCTAAGATGCTAAGTCGCAAAGTTTTTTCTTAGCGTCTCTGCGGCTTTGCGAGAGTTTAACTTTTAAGTTTATAAATTTCAAAAGGTAATTGACTAAACTCTATCCTTAAATCTGTTAAGGTATGATTATCGACAAATTTTGCAGGTGCAAAAACCAAACGTTTTTTACCGTTGTGTTTGCCTAATGATTTTGCCCTGTCAAGTGTTAAAGCTGTTGATTTTAAGTAATCAATATCAGGTTTATAGAACAGGTAAATTTCATAATCTTTGCTTGTGCCTATGTAATTTGTTTTTTCATTTATTTTGCTTGGGTCAAATTCTTCGCCAGTGGCAGTATAAAACAGATATTTTGCAAACTCCTCATAACTTGGTAAGTTTTCGCCTCGCAATATGCTTGCCATTTCTATTGGCTCACCCAATTCAAAATAGCTGAATGTTCCGCCTGTTCCTTCTTTAAAGTTTTTTGATGTTGGCACACCTTTTATTACTCGCCTTACTCTTTCGGCTGTAATTTTATCGGCATAATCTTCCATTTCAACCAAAATAAACTTTCGGTTTCCGCCATCTTCTATATTTAAATTGAGTACTGCGTGGGCGGTTGTTCCTGAACCTGCAAAGCTGTCGAGGATGATATCGTTTGAATGCGATGAAAGTTGAATTATTCGCTTTATTAAAGTGTATGGCTTTGGAGTGTCAAAGGGCAATGCTATCTCACTGAAAAACTCCTTTAAATCTTGCTTTGCTTGTTGGTTATGACCAACTTCAGAGTAATTCCAAATAGTTACAGGTACAATACCTTGTTTTACTTCAGTAAGAAACTTTTTTACTGAAGGAACACTATCGTCTTTTGTTCCAAACCAAATTCGATTATCTTTTATTAATTCTTTATAATTTTGTTCAGAAGTAGACCAGCTTCTACCTTGCGGAGGATTGACAATACGACCACTTGGTAATTCTATGGGGTAGTCATATTCCTTAGAGTATGTTTTAACACTAAAATCTGAGGATTTCCATACTCCTCGATGGTCATTATCTGGATTGGAATACCGCTTATTCATTTCTTCAGTACGTTCAAGTAGATTTCTTTGCCAACCAAATTTTACTTCACCTTCAATTTTGTTTTTGGCATAACATAAAACAAAATCATGCATGTCGGAGAAATACTTAGCATCATTCTGCGGACTATACTTTTTCTGCCAGATTATGTTTGTGATAAAATTATTGCTGCCAAATATTTCATCCATTAAGCAACGTAAGTTATGTTGTTCATTATCATCAATCGAAATAAAAATTGCACCATCCTCTGCCAATAGTTCCCGCAGAAGTTTCAATCTTGGCATCATCATACAAAGCCATTTGTCATGTCGTGTCAAATCATCTTTATCCACAACCTTACCGAGCCAATCTCTCATCATAGGACTGTTCACCTTATCATTGTACGCCCAACTTTCATTTCCTGTATTGTAAGGAGGGTCAATGTAAATACACTTTACTTTTCCTGCATAAGTAGGCAAAAGGGCTTTTAAAGCTTTCAGGTTATCGCCTTGTACAATTAAATTATCGTGAAGAGAAACTTTATCGGTTAAACTTTTATCTTTTTTTGGTACCAACTGATGGTATTTAACCGCCAAATGGTGGTTATGCACAAATGATTTTCCTTTAAAATTTAATGTTGGCATATTAATATTTTTTCTTTTGTTTTAACTTCTTTTTATTTTCTATTTCCAGTTTTTTAATACTTTCTTCTGTTGGCAGGTCTTCCGGCATAGTACCGCCTAATTCTTTAATGGTTTGTCTTACTTTTTTGCCTACTTCATAATGAGTTTGATTGGCTTTTTATTTGTTTTTAATGTTTTCACGTTTTAGTTTTTCTTCTGTTTGAGTGGCACGGAATAAATTAGCGGCTAATTCGGTACTTCCCATGTGGTCAAGAATATTTTGACTTTTCTTTAATCCTTTTTTGGCATGAATTTCTTTTGCTCCCAATCCATTATACAAGCCCATATATCCATGGTTTTGAAAAACGGCATATTCCCACGGCTTGATAACTCCTGCTTTTTTTGCTGCATCTGCCAATTTTTTATTATGCTCCGACATTTCTTTTCTAAGAAATAATCTTTTTTCATCTTCGTCTCTAAGTTGTTCAAATTCTTCCTGTAACTCCTGTTTCCTTGTTTGAACCGCAAAATATGTTTGTCCTAATGCAACAACCTCTTTTGATGGGTCAGCATTTTGAACAATTAAATAACAAGCATATCTTGTAAGAAAAATATCGCCAATATCCCTAAGTGCTCCCGAGCCTATTTCAACCAATTTCTCCACTCGGGGAAAATGGTTGTCAGGATGCTGTCCTGAATTTTTACATGCCTTTTTAGCTTTTTCAATTACATTAAGAAATTTATCCCATTTTATGTATTCCAAAACTGAAAATAATTCTCGCGCACTCCAATACTCCTGCCCAATTTCATTTATCTTTTTTATGTCCTCAAATATTATTATTTTATTCATCGTTGCTTTTTTGTTTTTAAATATTCAATTTTTTCCTCCGCAACTTTCAATGCATCTTTTGCATATTCTTCGTTTCCAATTTCATATATTATTTGGTCGCTAAAAAAAGTAACTAACATTTCTTTTTCGCTGTAATTAAAAAAGTCAGCCAGTTTTATTACCTGTTCTTTGGTCAACTTTCTTTGTCCTCGTTCAATTTTACTTAAAATAGCTTGGTCAATATCCAAAAAAGCTGCAACCTTTCTTAAAGGATATCCTTCCTTTTCTCTCAATGTCCGTATTAATTCTCCAATATTTTGCATTTTGAATTTATTGTTTTGACAAAAATAGTCAAAGTTTTATTGTCTAATCAATAAATCAGTCTATTATTTTTCAACTACTTATTAACATTATAAAGATTGAAAAAGAGTTAATCTCATAAACTAATTCAATTTTAAATTGTATTAATAATATTATGAAAGCAATAATTATATTAATATTGATTTGTGCTACATTTACTTTAAGTGCGCAAGAGAATGCAAACAAAAAGGCAAAACAAATGACAGAGGAAAAAACAGAATTCAATAAATTAACTGAATTTGAGACGTTTGTAATTTTAAACAAAGGTACAGAACACCCGTTTACAGGCAAATTCAACAAAAACAAAGAGAAAGGGATCTACGTTTGTAAACAGTGCAATGCGCCATTGTATGAATCATCGGACAAATTTGAATCGAATTGTGGGTGGCCAAGTTTTGACGATGAAATTAAAGGAGCTGTAACAAAAACGATGGATGCCGACGGACATCGGACAGAAATTACACGTAGCAATTGTGGCGGACATTTAGGCCATGTTTTTTTGGGCGAAAAATATACCTCAAAAAATACCCGGCACTGTGTAAATTCTGTTTCACTGGTTTTTATTCCGTCAAAAAGCACAAAAAAAGGAGAACAATAAATTCCCCTTCTCAATTTATTTTAAAAATTACTGTAATTATTTCGCCTTAAACTTCAACAGCGTATAATTATTTCTTCGATTATCATTACAGTTTTTCCCCAGTCCACCTGTCAAATTTATCAGGTGTAGGATTTTCAGGGACTTTGTCTTCGAACTCAACAATCCAGTTATCTAACAGTTTTCGCATTTCGTTTAAAGCTTCTTTGTTTTCAGGATTTTGGGCTAAATTATTAAACTGCAGTGGATCGTTCACCACATCGTACAATTCTTCTGCAAACCTTGGTTGCACAAAACAGTCCAACTGTTTATCGTTCAATTCTCCTGCTTTGTACATTTTTATCATTTCCTGGTAAGTTAAACTTGCAACAGCATCGGCAGGCGGCGAGGCATTAAATTCAGGGAAAGCATTTCTGATATACAAATATTTGTGGTTCCGCATGGCGCGTTCGTGCGCCTGAAAGTCGTGCCAATTGTGTTCGCCAACAATATAATCTCTTGTTTTTGCTGAATAATCTTCCAAAATTGGTACAAACGAAACACCTTGAAATGTTTCTAAAATATTAGCCCCTGCAAGCTCACAAAAGGTTGGTGCAATATCAATGGAACTAATTAACGCATTAGCTCTTCCTTTTTTTAATTTCGCGGGCCAACGAACAATAAATGGAGTTTTAATACCACTGTCGTACATTCGGGTTTTGCAACGCGGGAAAGGCCTTCCGTTGTCGGTCATATAAATTACCAATGTATTTTCATCAACACCCTGATCTTTTACAACCTGCATCACTTTTCCCAGATAACTGTCTAAGCGTGAAATTTCGTCGTAATACATTGCTATATCTTTTCGGGTTGAATCGGCATCGGGTAAAAAAGGAGGTACAATTACATCAGCCGGTTTGTGTGGTTCGGGAATTGTATTGGGAAAATATTTGCGGTGCGGATCGTGTGCTGCCAGCCACAAAAAAAATGGTTTGTCTTTCGGACGGTTTTGAATGGCACGGACCCAATTTTCGCAACCACTCGGACTGCCACCATAAATGCTGTCGAACTCGGGCCGAGGAGGGCCGATATGGTATTTCCCGGCAACAACGGTATAATAACCAGCTTTCTGCAATTCGCCGGCAAACAAAACCTGGTTAGCCGGAAGTGGCATGTGCAACTCGGGCGCCCCGGTACTGTGTGGATAACGACCGGTTAAAATACTGCACCGGCTGGGACTGCACGAACTGGTGGTTAAAAATGCATTATCAAACACAACACCGTCTTCAGCCAATTTATTGATATTTGGTGTTTTAATGACGCTATTTCCATAAGGCGCGCAATCATTCCATGCCGCATCGTCAGCAATAAAAACAATGAAATTCGGTTGCTGGTTTTCAACCGTTTTCTGATTTGAATTTTTACATGAAGTAAAAACTAACATTATCAGGATAATAAATAGTAATTGGTTTTTCATAATTAAAAATTTTGTCATTGGTCATTAATTGTCATTGGTCATTTGGTAAAAATAAAACTGATTACTGCGACTGAAAACTGAATACTTTCTTATTCCGTTTTCATTTTATATTTCCCCATCTCGCACTCCCACTCTTTCAAAAAATTCTTTAATTCATTTACTTTAAAAGGTTCAACTTCCATTAAATTTTGTTGTTCTTCAATATCATCTTTCAAATTAAAAAGGTATTCTTTTCCCTTTATCTTGAGGTATTTCCACTCACCTTTTCTAACTGCCCACTGATTGCGATAACGCCAAAATACGGGACGTTCATCCATTTCTGATTGCAAAAACATTACTTTTGAGAAATCTTTTCCATCAAAATCGCCCTTTTGAAAAATTCCTGCAACCGAACGAAATGTGGGTAAAATATCCATGCTTAATATTGTAGAATTAGTTTTTGTTCCTGCTTTAATTTTTTCAGGATACCATGCAATTGCCGGCACGCGGTGGCCTCCTTCCCATAAACTTCCTTTAAAACCGTTTAAATTGCCGTTACTCCCCTTATTTGTTGCACCATTATCGGAACAAAATAAAACAAATGTATTTTCATCCAATTTTAACTCTTTTAACTTCTGCATTACGCGGCCAATGTTTTCGTCCATTATTTCCACCATTTCTTTATACGCTTGTTTTTTATCGGGACGCGAACCCTGGACCGGAAATTTCATTCCCGGTAATCGGTCTGCTTTATCGCTTCTCGATTGATAAGGATAATGTGGAGCTTCATGCGGAAGATAGATAAAGAACGGTTTGTCTTTGTTTTCCTCCATAAATTCAATTGCATGGTTTGTAATCAAATCGGTAACATAACCTTTTTCGTAACAGGTATCGGTATTGTGCCACCAGTCGAATAATCCAATACCATCGCGGTGCGAAATATAATCCACATTTCCACTAACATATCCATAAAATTCATCAAAACCATGTTTGGTTGGATTGTATTCCGGTTTATATCCCAGATGCCATTTCCCAAAAGCGCCCGTAGAATACCCGGCTTCCCTTAGATACTCCGGTAATGTTTTAATCGAATCGCTTATCCCAAACATTCTTTTGTCAAGCGCAGCATAAATTACACCTTCCAGTCCGGCACGTTGTTGGTAATTACCAGTCATTAATGCAGCACGGGTTGGAGTACAAACTGCACCGTTTGAATGATAATCGGTAAACTTAATTCCTTCTGCCGCCATTTTATCTAAAATAGGTGTATTAATATAATCACTTTCAAAACAACTTATATCGCCATAGCCTAAATCATCGGCCATAATTAATATGATGTTGGGACGATTGTCTGCTTTTTGTGAGCAAGAGAAGGAAAATAAAGCTGAAATAAAAATTAGAAAGAAAGAAAATAATTTCATGTTGATTTTGTTTTCTCAAATGTAAATGATTGATCTTGAATTAGCAAGATATTATGAAGTATAAAAATCTTTTAAAGTGAAATACTATTTCTAAAAAAAAAACATTGAACTTCCTTCAAAAAATAAAACAGCACGTCGTTACGAGTGGGTACCCAATTTTTATTGGGCATATGAGATGATGGCAGTACCGGGAGTCGGACTTTTTAAGTCCGACATATTTTCTTCGACTTGGGAAAGTCGAAGTCCTGGGGAAATCTGTTATTGGCAGAGATCTCCGAATCCTATTCGCACAATGAGTAAATTTCAATTCGCTTTAAAAAGTATGGTATATAACCCAAAAAATCGCTCAACATTACTGGGGAATTTAGACTGACCAAACATGTAAAAATTCGGCTAATAAATTTTTAATTCAAAATGGAAGGCATACTGATTTGATGATTTCAAAAACAAATAATTATCTTTAGCCATATTTCAACCTTTAGGGCATGAGAAAAATAGATTACAAAACTTTATTAATTATTCTATTCATTTTAAGTGCAATCCCGTGTTTTTCACAATCGCATACAATTGGGATAATAATTAAAAACCAACCCAAGATTCCAATTTTTCTGGGGTTGGTAAAAGGTGATGATTTTACAGTAAAGGACAGTGCCTTTGCAGAAAGCGAATTAGTCAGGTTTACTCTTCCGGCAGATTCAAAAATTGGGATTTATCGCCTAATATTTGGACAAACCACTTATGCAAAAGTTATGAACGAAGCCCCCCAGCAATTAGATTTTATTTTCAACAATGAAGATATTGCATTAAAAACTGATTTTAAAACACCTTTGGACAGTTTGAAAATTATTCAATCTGTAGAAAACAAAGTTTGGTTTGCGTTTTTTAAAAAGAATAAAATATTAAAACAACATTTGAGTGAGCTGGAGAAAGAGGTGAATTATTACTGGTCGAAAAATGATTCTGAGGATGCCATTAAAAAGGCGAACGATTATAATCAATTACAAATTGAAAACGATTTATTCATTACACAAACGGCAAAAAAGAATGAAGGACTTTTTGCTGCACGGCTTATAAAAACATTTCGGGAACCTGTGTTGGACGGCTATTTAACAGAACTTCAACGCAAAGATTTATTCAAAAAAGAGTATTTCAAATCGTTGGATTTTACCGATGAAATGTTAATTAACTCACAAACATACACCGATAACGTATTTAAATACCTGGTAAGCTACAATCAAAAAGGATTAAGGCAGGAGCAACGCGAGCAGGAATATATAAAAGCGGTAGATATAATCCTGGGCAACACCAATAAAAATGAAAAAGTTTACGAGTTCATTTTAAATTATTTGGTCCATGGATTTGAAGTATTAAAATTGGACAATGTTCTAAATTATATTGCAGAGAACTATTCGGGCACCACCTGTCAAACTGATGATTTTACAACGCTCGAACGAAAATTGGAAGAAAAAAAAATGAAGGTTGGAACGCGTGTGGCAGACTTTACTCTCAACAATATAAACGGAGATACGATCACTTTTTCAGAGGCATTAAAAAATCGGAATTTAATCCTGTTCTGGGCTTCGTGGTGCCCGCATTGCACCAAATTAATACCTCAATTAAAAAAGTGGCAAAAACAAGCTAAAAATAGTAATATCGAAATGTTTGCCATTTCTCTCGATACCTCAAAAGAAGAGTGGAAAAAAAAAGTTTTCGAATTTGGAATAGAATCGTGGAACAACCTTTCCGACTTAAAAGAATGGAACGGCAAAGTTACAATCGATTATAATGTTTTTGCAACTCCAACTCTGTTTGTAATAGATAAAAATTTACGAATTATTGGTAAAGCAGAATCTTTTTATGAATTGAAAAAGTTGGATATTTCCCAATAAACTATTTAACAGAGACAGGTTCCTGCCTTCGCCGGAATGACGAGGGGGCGGAAGGAAAATGGCGAATTGGAAGTTGGAGTTTCCCCAAAAGCATTTCCGTGTAAATCCAACAATCCACATCGTCCCGAAAGTTTTTAAGAACTGTTACGTAATAAGATGAACAATTTGAGCGAAGTATTTTGTTCTTTAACAACTATAAAAATTAGCAAATAGCATGACTATTTAAGAATTTTTTCAAGGAAGTTAAAGAGCAAAAGAACAAGCACAAAAGGTCAGGTTATTCCGAAACAGTTCCTTAATAGCAATACCAATCTGTAATACTGGAATATCATTAATACCTTAAAATATCATCAAGTCCCTGTTTTAATTCTGCCTATTGATCACAAGTAATTCTACCTATCTTTTTTACCAATCTCTCTTTCGAAATGGAACGAACGTGAAAAGTCAGAATTTCAGATTGCCCTGCAAGCCCATTTTCCCCAGAAGGACTGAGAATTACATTTCCTTTGTAGCTTTTTATTTTTGTTGTTAACGGGCATGTTATAACGGTTTTTAAATATTGGTTTAACATGTTTCCACTGATAATTACAACGGGTCGAAAACCTTGTTGCTCGCTACCTCATACTGGATTCAAATCAGCCAACCAAATTTCGCACTGCTTCATCCTTCCAATTGTTTCAGATAATCTGTCATTCCTTCTTCCGCAATATCGAGGATATTTTCATCTTTGCCAGCGTTTTTATACGACTTAATATATTCTGCCCGAACCAATTGATCGAGATAAATATGAAGTGCTTTTTCAATAATTTTATTTTTTGGAATAGCCATTTTTTTTTCCATCTCATTCAATTTAAAAAGCAAATCATCGGGCAATGTACTTGTGAATGTTGTCATCGTTTTTATTTTATATTTACGAAATCATTAGTATCCGGTAAAAGGTTTGAGATTGCTTCTTTACACTCGCAATGACTGGCGTTTCAGATATAATTTATTTG
>VAPK010053856.1_pt1 | contig 12931 bp, 12 predicted proteins | sample 3395031 | NCBI WGS metagenome assembly VAPK01 (sample SAMN08290443, study PRJNA428436) | hydrothermal vent metagenome | isolation source: Deep-sea hydrothermal vent chimney 1 | place: Pacific Ocean: Juan De Fuca Ridge | reverse complement strand
TGGGAACCCGGGGGTGTTGCCGCCAATGCCTACCCCTTCGACCCCAGCTTTGAGCTGACCCTTGACGCTGCTGGTGAGTTCATCGATCCGCCGGCCCTGGACCCGGGCAGTCTTCCCGGTCTCGTTATCGAGTTTGCCGACGGTCGCCTGGGCGGTGACTGCACCATTGTCGAGATGCCCGAGCGGACCAGTCGAGTCCAGTTCAACTTCATCTACAACGGTTCCGAAGCTGGTACCGGCTACGGTGCCGGGGGCCAAAGCCACCGTGGGATGATGCCGGGCTTTGCAGGGCTTCTGCCAGCGGAATACATTCAAGAAGCCGTCGACTACGTCCGAGGTCTGTGATGCTCTCTCTCCTGCCAACCTCAGGCTTCTTCGCTAGCGGGTTCGCCTTCATTGGCGGTGTTGCCTTTGATCCCTTCTTCCGGGGCGTACTCGTGGTTCTGGTTGGTGTGGTGGTCCTCATGGGCAGCACCTACCTGCTCGTTTCCACCAATACGGGCTCTCGTACCGGTGGTCTGATCTCGGCGGCCGCCTTGTTCGGCTGGATGGCCATGATGGGGGTTTTCTGGACCATCTATGGCATTGGTTGGAAGGGTCAGGGCGAGACGTGGTCCCTGCTGGAAATTAACGGTGACGACCCGGTGGAGGCCAATGATGGCCTGGTGTACTCTCACGACAAAACGGTCATCGAGTTAGGAGAATCGCTTCAGAGCTTCTCCATTTCCGATGGACCAACCTCAGATGACCCCGACGAGGCCCAGAACTTGGCCGTGAAATATGCCACAGAGAACGCTGGTTCGCTCGCTGGCTGGCGCTATCTGGCCACCTCCAACCCGCGCCGCGGTGAGGCTCAGGCTTCGGCCGATGAGTTCCTTCATAGCCACGAAGTCTTCGAAAGTACCGCCGACTATGTTCCCCTGCGGTTTGGCGCCTACAACGTGGGTGGCAAGCCCCTTTTGATGGATGATCCGGCCTGGTATGACCGGGCCCTTCACAAGCTGGATACCACCTTCATTCACTTCTGGCACCCCCAGGAAATCATCATCATCCAGGTTCAGGGAGCAGTCGATGTTGCCGCCCTTCCGGGCGAGGCACCCCCCGTTGCTACCCCAGATCCAGAAAAACCTGTTATTAGCGTGGTTATGGAACGCGATCGCGGTGGACCCTGGCCTAACCTGTTTGGCGGAACTCGGGTAACTCCAGCTCTCTTTGGAATCTTTAACGGCATCATCTTTGGTCTTCTCGTGTGGTCCATGCATTTGCGTGACCGACGCGAGGAGGCGATTCGAGTAGCCGCGTAGTCTCGTGCTGGGTGTTGCCGGCCCACCTCCGGCAACGTCTCACAATTATTTGAAAGGAATCCCATGGCCCAGTACCTACCGGTGGTTGCTTTGCTTGTTCTTGGGGTTGGGTTTGGGGTCGTCAGTCTGGTTGCCTCAAAGATCGTTTCCCCTGGTCGACCAACCGAAGAGAAGCTTGCCCCCTATGAGTGTGGAATCGTTCCTGGCCGAGAGCCAGCGAAGCGATTCCCGGTCCGCTTCTATCTGATCGCCATGCTCTTCATTGTCTTTGACATTGAAATCGTCTTCCTCTATCCCTGGGCCATTGCCCATGAGGGGCTGGGATGGTTCGGCCTGGTCGCCATTCTGATCTTCTCTGCCCTGGTCTTTGAGTCGTTCCTCTACCTGGTCTCCAAGGGCGCCTTGGACTGGGGAACCTTGCAGGTCAACCGCAAACTTTCTCCCATGGTGGGTGCCGATCGAACCGTGGATTCCACCGTGCGACGAGTAGGGCTGGAAGGCCGCTACGAAGAGGTTGTGGCGGTTGCCGACCGCCAGGGCAGTCAGAAACAGGGCAGTCAGAAAAGGGATGGAGCAGCAGCCTGATGGTAAAGCTTGATGACTTCGAGTTTGATGGGATTGGTGCCCTGGAGCACAACGTCATCACCGGTCAGGTAGAGAGCCTGGTCAATTGGGCTCGGGCTCGGTCCAGCTGGCCTGCATCCTTCGGCTTGGCCTGCTGCGCCATCGAAATGATGGCAACGGGCGGAGCCCACTATGACATCTCCCGACTTGGTATGGAAGTCTTCCGAGCCTCTCCCCGCCAGGCCGACGTCATGATCGTTGCTGGTCGGGTCAGCCAGAAGATGGCTCCGATTCTGCGCCAGGTCTATGACCAGATGATGGAACCGAAATGGGTCATTGCGATGGGTGTGTGTGCATCCAGCGGTGGCATGTTTAACAACTACGCCCTGGTTCAGGGTGTCGACCAGATTGTTCCGGTCGATGTTTACGCTCCCGGCTGCCCACCTGGGCCCCAAACCCTGCTCCACACCATCAACACCTTGCACCAAAAGATCGAGAGCGGTGAATTGATGCGACGTCGAGAGTCCAGTGGAGCTGGCGCCGGAATCATGGTGGAGCAGTTGGATGGCCAGGGTGACTCCCTGGTGACGACCTTGGGTCGGCGATGAGCAACCAAGACGGCACAGAAGCGGAAGAAGTAGCAGGAGTGGACTCCGAGACAGAGAGCCCGGAGATGGCTTTTGGGTGTGTCGTGAGCTACTCACGCGGCCAGAAGGTGCTTCACGCCGAGAAGCAAAACTGGTTCTCCGTAGCACGGGACCTGTTGGTCGATGGCTACAGAATGTGTATCGATCTGACCGCAGTCGATTTCCTGACCTTTCAGGGACGACGCAACCTTCCGGCCGGGATCGTGGGTGAGCGCTATGAGATCGTTGCCATCTTCGCCAACTTCGAAACCCGAGATCGGATTCGTGTCAGGACCCAGGTCTCTGTGGATGACCTATCCATCGACTCGCTCTATGTGCTGTATCCCGGTAGTGACTTCATGGAGCGTGAGGTCTTTGACATGTTTGGGGTGGAGTTTCATCGACACCCCGATCTCACCCGCATCCTCATGCCGGAGTCCTGGGAGGGTCACCCCTTGCGGAAGGACTATGCCATCGGGGCCATCCCGGTCCAGTTCAAGGGCATTCAGTCAGTCGGCAACCAGGGAGAAGGTAGCAACCTATGACCGCCACCGATGCCGAAGTCCTCGGTGAAGGCAAGCCCGAGGCGGACGCCACCAACGAGAAGCCGGACCAGGCTGGCGAGGCTCCCATAGGGCAGCTTCATCTTCTTCCTCACCGAGACAACGTCTTGCGCATGAGCGAGGTTCGTATGGCCGAGACGGCCGACGAACGGATCGAGGGCGAGACCGACCAGACCATGCTCATGAACATGGGGCCCGCTCACCCCAGTACCCATGGCGTACTTCGGCTCATGCTGGAACTCGACGGTGAAACCGTTGTCCGTTCCAAACCCATTGTCGGCTACCTCCACACCGGCATGGAAAAGCAGGCCGAGCATCTGACGTTCCTCCAGGGCTGCACCAATGTCACCCGGATGGACTACGTCTCGCCCCTATTCACCGAGCTGGCCTTCTCGCTTGCGGTGGAAGAGTTGTTGGAAATCGAGGTTCCTGAACGGGCAACCTGGATCCGCATGCTCATGACCGAACTCAACCGCATTGCTTCTCACCTGTTGTTCATGGCCACCAACGGCATGGACCTTGGGGCGGTATCGATGATGCTGTACGGCTGGCGTGAGCGTGAACAGATTCTGCGGTTCTTCGAGAAGACCACTGGTCTTCGCATGAATCACAACTACATCCGACCCGGGGGTGTGGCCGCTGACCTACCAGACGGCTGGCGAGAAGACGTGCTGGCTCTGACCGCCATGCTGCCCGCTCGCCTGGATGAGTACGACATCTTGATGACCGGCCAGCCCATCTGGCGTGAACGCCTACAAGGGGTAGGGATATTCACCGCGGACGAGGCCGTTGCCCTTTCCGCCACCGGCCCGATTCTACGCTCGACCGGCGTGGCCAGGGATCTTCGTCACGACGAGCCATACCTCAACTATGACCAGGTCGACTTTGACACCGTCGTTGGTAGCTACGGTGATTGTTTCGATCGCTACGCAATTCGCCTCAATGAGATCCGGGAGTCGATCCGGATTGTCAACCAGTGTGTGGAGAAGATGCCAAAGGGCGACTGGCGTGCCATCGATGCCAAGGTGACTCCGCCGCCCAGGGCTCGCATCGACGAGTCAATGGAAGCCCTGATCCACCATTTCAAGATCTTTACCGAGGGATTCAAGGTTCCCGAGGGTGAGGTCTACGCCGCGGTTGAATCCCCACGGGGAGAACTCGGCTGTTACATCGTGAGTGACGGCGGCTCCAAGCCCTACCGTATGCACATTCGCGGTCCAAGCTTCATCAACATCCAGACCCTGCCCCACATGATGGCCGGGGGCCTGCTGGGCGATGGTGTCGCCATTCTTTCCTCCGCCGATCCAATTATGGGTGAGTCCGACCGATGAGCAGGCTAAACGCCGCCAACGAAACACTGGCAAAAGAGATTATTGCTCGCTATCCGCGTCCCAAGTCGGCGCTGATACCCCTGTTGCACCTAGCTCAGGAGCAAGATGGCTACGTGGCCAACGATGCCATGGAACACCTGGCCGAATTGGTGGGGGTGGAGCCGGCCGAAGTGCTTGGAACCTGCACCTTCTATGAGATGTTCAAACGTGAGCCCGTTGGCAAATACATCCTGAACATCTGCACCAACCTCAGTTGCCAGCTCATGGGTGGCGAGGAGTTGCTGCATCACGCTGAGAAGACCTTGGGTATCCGTCCGGGTGATGTGAGCGAGGACGGCCTTTTCACCATCGAAGACGTGGAGTGCATTGCCGCCTGCACCGAGGGGCCCTGCATGCAGGTCAACTATCGCTATGAGTACCGGCTGAGTACCGACGACTTCGATCAAGTCATTGCCGATATTCGGGCAGGCAAACGCAAGGACCTTCCCGAGCACGGCACCCTCGGTCTGGTTCGCCAGCACATCCCCGCCGACCGTCTTGCCGGTATCCAATCTCCCGAAGAAGCGGGTACTCCCGACTGGTTCACCAGCCGCCAGCCTGCTCCCGACGAATCAGGAAAGGCTTGATGGTGGCCACGAACTCTTACGTCACTCACGCCGCGGGCTACGTCGACAACGAAGGTCCCAAGATTGTCACCAGTCGCTTTCCTCACGAGGACAGCCACACCCTGGTACGGGCCCTAGCCACCGGTGGATACGACGGCCTGAAGGATGCGCTTCGCCGCACCCCGGCCGAGGTAGCCGCCGAGGTGAAGAACGCCGTCCTGCTTGGTCGTGGTGGAGCCGGATTCCCCGCAGGTATCAAGTGGGGTTTCATGCCCCCGGTCTGGCCCCGCTACCTGGTGGTCAACGGAGACGAATCCGAGCCAGGCACCTACAAGGACCGGCTTCTCATGGAGCGGGATCCCCACCAGCTCATCGAAGGCTGCATCATTGCCTGCTACGCCCTGGGCTTGAACCAATGCTTCTTGTACGTGCGGGGCGAAATGGCTTTGGCTCAGGAACTGATCGCCCAGGCTCTTAACGATGCCTACGCCGCTGGTTATGTTGGAAAGAACATCCTTGGCACCGACGTCTCCATCGATGTGGTGTTGCACTGGGGTGCCGGTGCCTACATCGTTGGCGAAGAAACCGCCCTCATTGAGAGCCTGGAAGGCAACCGTGGACGGCCCCGCCTGAAGCCGCCGTTCTTCCCGGCTGCCAAGGGCCTCTACATGAAGCCGACCATTGTCAACAACGTGGAGACTCTGGCGAACCTGCCCTGGCTCATGGTCAACGGTGCCGAAAAGTTCAAGACGTACGGCTCGGAGAAGTCACCGGGTACTCGCATGCTGGCCATCAGCGGCCACGTGAATCGACCCGGTGTCTATGAGGTCGAGCAGGGTGTTGTCACCTTCCGAGACCTTTTCTACGGCGAGCAGTATTGCCAGGGAATCAAGGATGGAAATGAGTTGAAGGCCTTCGTCCCCGGCGGCGGCTCTGCTCCCTGGTTCTTCGAAGACCAGCTGGACCTACCGATCGAGGCCTCTGAGGTCGGCCCGGCGGGTTCCATGCTTGGTTCCGGGGCCATCATGGTCATGGACGAGACCACCGACATTGTCAAGGCTTGCCTGCGTCTGGTCCGTTTCTACGCCCGAGAATCCTGCGGCAAGTGCACACCCTGTCGTGAAGGCACGGCCTGGGAAGAGAAGATTCTGCAACGGATCCTTGATGGCCATGGCCGTCCAGAGGATCTTGATCTCTTGTTGGAGATCGGGGAAAGCATTAGCCCCGGTGTATACCCGGTTGCCTCGTTCGAAGCTGAGGATTTGGACCCTGTGCCTTTCCCACCAAAACAAACCACAATCTGCCCACTCGGTCCCTCATCGGTGGCACCAATTACTTCTGCCGTTCGTCGCTTCCGTGCCGAGTTTGAAGCCCTGATCCCGGAGACAGCTGAGTCGGAGAGAATGTCGTGAGCGCTACCGAATCGACCGAAGCGGTAACCGGGGTTCCTTTCTTCCTGAACGGTCAGGCTTTAACCGCCAATGACGGTGAACTCCTGATCGATGCTTGCGAGCGCAACGGTGTCCATATCCCGCGTTTCTGCTACCACGAACGCCTGACCCCCGTTGGCATGTGTCGCATGTGTCTGGTCGAGGTCGATACCGGCCGCGGCCCCGCCCTCCAGCCGAGCTGCATGCTTCCGGTAACCCCGGAAATGAAGGTCAACACCGACAGCGAGGCCACCAAGCGAGCCCAAAGTGGCGTCCTCGAACTCTTCCTGATCAACCATCCCCTGGATTGCCCGGTCTGCGACAAGGGCGGTGAGTGTCCGCTGCAGGACACCGCCTATGCCTATGGACCCGGCGAATCTCGCTTCGTAGAAGAGAAGCGTCACTACGAGAAACCCATCCCGATCAGCGATCTGGTCAACCTTGACCGGGAGCGCTGCATCCTTTGCGATCGCTGCACCCGTTTCTCCAAAGAGGTGGCCGGGGACCCTCTGATTCATTTCATGGACCGTGGTAATGAAACCCACGTCAACACCTTCCCTGATCACCCGTTCTCGTCCTACTTCAGCGGTAATACTGTCCAGATCTGCCCGGTTGGAGCCCTCACGGCTGCCCCCTACCGGTTCAAGGCTCGACCCTGGGATCTGACCGCCACCGAATCGACTTCCACCGTTGACGCCAGCGGCGCCCGCATCGCCCTTCAATCCTCGCGGGACGAAATGGTTCGGGTTCTTGGCGTCGACAGCGAGGCCGTGAATTGGGGCTGGCTCTCCGACAAGGAGCGCTTCGGCTATGAGTCCGCCAACTCCGATGATCGCCTGACCGATCCCTTGACTAAATCAGACTCGTCCTTCGTTCCTCTTCGGTGGAACGCCGCCATCACTCAAACGGCCAAGGCCCTACGGGTTGGTCCCGCCAAGACGGGTGTCATCGGCGGAGCTCGTTTGAGCGTCGAAGCCCAGTACGCCTGGTCCAAGCTTCTCACGGCATTGGGGATTAACAATGTTGACGCCGACCTTGGCGACGGTATTGCCAGCGAGCTGGTATTGGGACTGCCAACTTCCACCATCGCCAGCGCTGTTACCCCAGGATCGGTTGTAGTCCTTCTCTCGGCCGATCCCAAAGAAGAGTTGCCAACCCTTTTCTTGCGGTTGCGTCATGCGGCGGTCGAAGACGGTGTCTCCATTGTCGAGATCACTCCCGGGGACACCAGCTTGACCCCCCACGCCAAGGTTAGTATCCATCCGGCCCCGGGCTCGGTTGGTGCGGTGGCCGAGGCAATGGCCAAGGGTTCCTTCTCCGGCTCGGTCGGTGGGGTCGGTGGTAAAGAGATGGAGATGGCGGCGAAACTGATCGCCGAAGGCTCCTCGGTTACCGTCATTGTTGGGCGGTCCAACCTGGCCGAGTCAGCCAGTTTCCTCACCGATGCTGTCCAGTCGCTCCAGCAGATTGCGCCCAAAGCCTCCTTCTTGCCAGCCTTGCGTCGAGGCAATCTGCGGGGTGCCCTCGAGATGGGTCTGACACCGCGATTCACTCATGGTGGCAGTAAACGGGATCAAGCGGGACTCGATACCGAGGGCATCCTTCGGGCCATCGTTGACGGCAAGATCGAGACCCTGCTCTTGTTGGGAGCCGATCCACTGGCCGACTTCCCTGATCGTGAATTGGTGGCAAACGCCTTCGATCGTGTCGATAATCTCATTGCCGTTGACACCTTCTTGAATGATTCCTCGGCTAGGGCCGACATTGTTTTGCCCGCTGCTGGTTTTGGTGAGGTCGACGGCAGCTTCCTGAACCTGGAGGGCAGGCTAAGTCCCTTGCAAGCCAAGGTCACTCCCAGGGGCCAATCCCGAGACGATTGGATGATCGCCGCCGAACTGGCTACCACCCAGGATATTGAGCTCGGCTTCGAAACGCTGGATGAGCTGCGTCAAGACCTGTCCTCTTCGGTGGATTCCTTCGCCGATATCGACTGGCCCAACCTTGGCCGAGGTGATGACGGACCCTTGATCAACCGTACCCGTAGCTGGTCGGTTGACTTTGGCTCTCGGGTCGAGGCTCCAGCGGTGGATGGTTATGGTCTCGCCCTGGTGGCGGACCGCAAACTCTGGGATGGGGGAACGATGGTACAAAACTCAGCCACCCTGGCTCACCTTCCGGATCAGGCTCGACTCACCATGTCCCCGTCTGATTTTGAGAAGCTCGGGGTCGAGGAAGGGGATGCGGTGACCATCGAATCTGGAAGCTCCAGGGCGGAAATCTCCGTCGGAATCGACAAGGGCCTACCTAGGGGTACCGCCAGAATCCCCTACAGACTGCCGGGCTTTGATATCGGAGAGCTGATCAGTACCGAGCAGCGGATAACGACGATTCGGGTGGCACGCTAATGGCCGGACATCCGTTTCTCTCCGACGGCACCGTCGACTTTGGCGACGTGATCCTGGCCGTTGTCCTGGCCGGAGTTGCCCTGGTAATTACCCTGGTTATGACCATGCTGATGGTCTGGTTCGAACGCAAGGTTGTCGGTCGGCTGCAGAACCGTGTCGGCCCCAACGTTGCTGGCCCCTTTGGGTTGCTTCAAACCATGGCCGACGGGATGAAGCTGCTCTTCAAGGAGGACCTCATTCCCGCGAAGGCCGACCGGAAGCTCTTCATCCTGGCCCCATTCCTGGCGGTGGTACCCGCTTTCTTGACCTTCACCGTGGTGCCAATCGCCGGAGACTTCTCCAACGGTGGCTCCGGAACCAGTACCCTGCCCGGTTTCTTGGGCAGTCGCGAGTTCCTGTGGCAGGTGGCTGATGTTCCCGTCGGGATCTTGTTCTTCTTGGCCATGAGTTCCTTGGCAGTGTACGGAACGGTATTGGCTGGCTACAGCTCCGGTTCCAAGTACCCGCTGATCGCCTCTGTCCGAGCGACGGCCCAGGCCATCTCCTATGAGGCCGCCCTTGGTCTTTCGCTGGCTGCTGTTCTCCTGGTATCCGGCACCCTGAGTACCCACGAAATGGTTCTCAATCAGGTCCGTGACAGCTGGGGTGGTTTCAACTTCACCGGCTGGCACGTATTCACCACCGGGTTGGTTCCCATGGTCGTCTTCCTGATTGCGGCCACGGCCGAGCTCAATCGGCCTCCCTTTGACCTGGTTGAAGCCGAACAGGAACTGGTGGGAGGCTTCCACACCGAATACTCCTCCTTCCGATTCGCCATGTTCTTCCTGGCCGAATTCATGAACACGGTCACCATGGGAGGCATCATCGTCACCCTGTTCTTGGGTGGGCCCGCCGGACCTCAGCTCCTGCCGATTGGGGCGGCCATGGGATTCATCTGGTTCTTCCTGAAACTTATGGTGTTCCTCTTCATCTTCGTCTGGTTCCGTGCCACCCTTCCCCGGGTGCGCTATGACCAGCTGATGGATCTTGGCTGGAAGGTCCTGATCCCGATCTCGCTGGCCTGGCTCATCATGATTGGTGGTCTCCAGTTGGTTTCTTCCGGCGCGGTGAGCTTTACCGACAGTGCCTGGGCCGATCGCCTGATCGTTATTGGCCTCTGGCTCGGTCTCGGTGTTCTTGGCTACATCTTGTTGTCGTCCGCGGTTCGAACCGCTCGCGAGGAACGCCTGGCCGAGCAGGGACTAGCGGTTGTCCCTCACCAGCCGGGCTCATTCGAGCACGCCGATTCTGCGGCTACGGGATCCCACGCGGAGCCGTCCCCTACTTCAACGGGAGGAGGCCACTAATGGGTTACCTCGAGGGTTTCGCGGTCACGCTGCGGCAATGGCCCCGCAAGCAGAAGGTCAGCACCGAGTATCGCGGTGGGCGACCGGGCAGGGACGGGAAACCGTCAGCCAAGGACGTCAAGATCGACAAGCCGGAGCGACTGCACGGTAGACACGTGCTGAATCGTTACGAAGATGGCATGGAGAAATGCATCGGTTGCGAACTGTGTGCCGGTGTCTGTCCGGCCAAGTGTATTTACGTTCGTGGTGCCGATAATCCGCTGGAGGACCCAAAGTCCCCGGGGGAGCGCTTCGGGTTTGTCTATGAGATCAACTACCTGCGCTGCATTCACTGTGATATGTGTGTGGAGGCCTGTCCCACCCAGGCCATCACCGAGACCAAGCTGTTCGAATTCAGCTTTACCAATCGAGAAGACGCCATCTATACCAAAGACGAACTCCTGGTGGGAGACGACGGCCGCCCCCAGTTCTTGCCCTGGGAAGACTGGCGCCCGGGAGATGACGACAATACCTCGGGCTGGATGAGGGCAACCTCCTCGGCCGGTCGAGCCGACTATCAAAACCGGGTTGGTTGGGCCGGTGAGCTGGGTTACGGGGTGCGTCCACCAGAAAAGGGTCAAGGATTCGAGGATTCTCCCGCCCCTACCGGTGATCCGGCGCCAGCCGCTGCCCCCGAACCTAAGTCCGATGGAGGTCAACACTGATGGTTGATGTCATTGTCTTTCTTGTCTCGGCCACCATCATTCTTGGTGGAGCGATCGGCGTGATCTTCAATCCGAATCCGGTCCACGCTGCCATATCACTCATTGCCACCTTCTTTGGGGTAGCCATCTTGTTTATTCTCCAGGAGGTTCACTTCCTGGCCCTGGTTCAAGTGGTCGTCTACGGCGGGGCCGTCGTGGTCTTGTTTCTCTTCGTCATCATGCTGCTCGGTGTGGAAGGGTTGGATCGGTTCGAGGAAGAGCCGATTGAAGGCCAGCGAATTGCCGCCCTTGGTGGTTCGCTCGCCCTTCTTGGAGTCCTCCTGGCGGGCCTGTTTCTCTCCGGCCCCGGTGGTGAGGAAGGAGCGGTCGCTCTGACCGGTAAGGCAGAGAGCATGGTCCCGCTCACCGAAGAGACCAACGTGCTCCAATTGGCTAACGATTTGTTCACCCGTCATGTGCTGGCCTTTGAGGCAACCGGACTACTCCTCACGATTGCCACCGTTGGTGCGGTAGTACTGGTCAAGAACCAGGGTGCAGAAGACCTGGTGGTCGACGAGCCAGGAACCTCCGTCCGATGAAGATGCAACCCAGCGAAAATTCCCAAACTATGCAGACAGGTTCGCCATGGAAGTAACGACGACCTGGTACCTCGTCTTGAGTGCCGTGCTCTTCTCTCTTGGTTCTTTCGGACTCTTGGTCCGCCGGAACCCTCTAGTGATGTTCATGAGTGTTGAGCTGATGCTCAATGCCGTGAACATCAGCTTTGTGGCCTTCTCTCAATCACTTCGGGATCTGGCTGGTCAGACCGCCGTGTTCTTTGTCCTGGTGGTTGCCGCCGCCGAAGTGGTTGTCGGCCTTTCGATCGTTGTTTCTCTGCTTCGGCGGAACCCGAGTGCGACAGTCGATGACTTCGCCGAGATGAAGGGATAGCCGTCATGCTCGAAGCCGTTTGGCTTATTCCCGCTTTCCCTCTGGTCGGGTTCCTAACCCTGATCCTTTTTGGTCGTCGTCTTGGCGAGCCCTTGGCTGGCTGGTTCGCTACCGGTGCGGTTGGGGCCAGTTTCTTGTCAACGGTGGTGGTCTTCATTGGCCTGTTGAACGAGGATCCCGCCGAACGATTCTTCATCCAGAAGATCTTCACCTGGATCCCTTCTGGAAGCTTCAGTGTCGATCTTGCCTTCCTGGTCGACCCCTTGTCGGTGACCATGGCGCTGTTCGTAACCGGAGTAAGCACCCTGATCCACCTCTACTCCATTGGCTATATGCACGGCGACGAGAACTTCTCCAAGTTCTTCCTCTATCTGAACCTCTTTGTCGTATCCATGCTCATGCTGGTGCTGGGTGACAACCTATTGATCACCTTCCTTGGCTGGGAAGGGGTGGGTGCCTGTTCCTATCTGTTGATCTCGTTCTGGTTCTACTCCGATGCTAATGCCTCGGCCGGTAAGAAGGCCTTTGTGACCAACAGGGTTGGCGACTTTGGGTTCATGCTGGGAGCCTTCCTCCTATTCAACCACATCGGCTCGATTCGCTACGCCGATGTCCTCACTAGCCACATCAGTACCGGAACGGCAACCGTCCTCGTGTTGTTGTTCCTGCTGGCGGCGGCTGGTAAGTCGGCCCAGATCCCCCTCTTTGTGTGGCTGCCCGATGCCATGGCTGGACCTACCCCGGTCTCGGCCCTGATTCACGCCGCCACCATGGTGACCTCGGGCGTATTCCTACTGACCCGCCTCAACCCAATCCTGGCTCAGGCCGACCCCTGGGCCACCAGTGTGATTGCCTGGTTGGGAGTAGTGACCGCCCTAGTGGCCGCCTTGGCCGCCATTAGTCAGACCGACATCAAGAAGGTGCTGGCCTACTCAACGGTGTCCCAGCTTGGCTATCTGTTCCTGGCGGTCGGAGTGGGAGCCTATATTCCCGCCATATTCCACATGATCACCCACGCCTTCTTCAAGGCCCTCTTGTTCCTTGGCTCCGGTTCGGTCATTCATGGCATGAACGATGAGCAAGACATGCGCCGCATGGGTGGCCTGGCCAAGCTGATGCCCAT
>VAPK010240286.1_pt1 | contig 12935 bp, 7 predicted proteins | sample 3395031 | NCBI WGS metagenome assembly VAPK01 (sample SAMN08290443, study PRJNA428436) | hydrothermal vent metagenome | isolation source: Deep-sea hydrothermal vent chimney 1 | place: Pacific Ocean: Juan De Fuca Ridge | reverse complement strand
CTATCAGGATCATGGAAGAGTTAGATCCTATTTCTGTTAAAGAGCTAGAGCCAGGTGTTTTTATATTTGATATGGGGCAAAATATGGTGGGCTGGACCGAATTATTTGTAAAAGGAAAAAGAGGAAATCAGGTAAGTTTAAAATTTGCAGAAACACTTAATGATGACGGGACTTTGTTTCTTAGTAATATTCGTGGAGCTAAAGTTACGGATACTTATATTTTAAAAGGAGAAGAAAAAGAATCATGGGAACCCAAATTTACTTATCATGGTTTTCGATTTGTTGAAATGAAAGGATATCCGGGAACACCAACACTAAAAACATTAAAAGGTAAAGTGGTTCATGATGATCTTGAATTATCCGGTTCATTTGAGTCTTCAAACTCATTAATCAATAATATTTATAAAAATTCCTATTGGGGAATTCGGGGTAATTACAGAAGTATTCCAACGGATTGTCCGCAAAGAGATGAAAGACAAGGTTGGTTGGGAGACCGATCTGCAGAAAGTATTGGAGAAAGTTTTGTTTTCAATATTTCTAATTTGTACGCAAAGTGGGTCTATGATATGAAAGATGCACAGAAAGACAATGGTAGTTTACCTGATGTTGCTCCTTCCTACTGGCCAAGTTATTCCGATAATACAACATGGCCAGGAACTTATCTTTTTGCTTCGGATATGTTATATACACAATATGGAGACCTTAAGGTCATCAAAACAAATTATCCAAATATGCAAAAATGGATTACCTATATGGAAAAGTATGTAAAGGATGGAATAATGACAAAAGACACCTATGGAGACTGGTGCTCTCCTCCTGAGGATCCTAAATTGATACATACTTTGGATCCTTTGCGAACAACAAGCTCTGAATTTTTGGGTACCGCCTATTATTATGTTGAAATCAAGTTAATGGCAAAATTCGCAAAGCTTCTTGGTAAAGATGATGATGCTGCAAAATATCTTGAAAGTGCTGGTAAAATGAAAAAAGCTTTCAATGATAAGTTCTTCGATAAAGAAAATGTACAATACAGTAACAACTCGCATACCGTTAATATTCTTGCGATAGCCTTTGATCTTGTTCCTGTGCAATACAGAGAGCAAATAAATGAGAGATTGTTACAAAAAATACTAGGAGAAAGTAATGGTCATATTGGAAATGGAATTGTAGGAGGTCAATGGTTGATGCGTACATTAACAAGCAATGGTCATGCAGATGTAGCTTATTCTTTAGCTGAGCAAAATACATATCCAAGCTGGGGGTATATGGTAGGAAAAGGAGCAACTACAATCTGGGAACTTTGGAATGGTGATACGGGTGATCCTGGAATGAACTCGGGCAATCATGTGATGCTTTTAGGAGACCTAATCATTTGGTTTTATGAAGATCTGGCAGGAATAAAAGCAGATCCTGAAATCCCAGCTTTTAAACATATAATCATGAAACCCAATATTGCAAATGATCTTACATTCGTAAATGCTTCTTATCAGTCTGCATATGGAGCTATCAATAGCTCATGGAAACGTAGTACTGAAAAGTTTACATGGAATATATCAATACCGGCCAATACTACGGCAACTATTTATATTCCTGTACTTAAGGATGAAAAGGAAGTAAAAGAAAGTGGCGAAAAAACTAAAGGTATTGAAGGACTTACGTTTATAAGAATGGTAGAAGGCAAGGCAGTTTTCACTATAGAATCTGGAAGTTATTCTTTTAGCTCTGAAGCTAACAATCAATTTAAAAAAACCAAAGGTTATACAGCAACTCCATTTATAACTCCTAAAGGTGTAGATCTCAAAAAAGGTGATCGAATGACTATTGCTATTAATTGTGAGGATGAAAATGCAGTAATTCATTATACACTAGATGGTTCTAAACCCGAAGAATCATCTCCGGTTTTTACAAAACCTTTTGAGATTAACAAGAACACAACAGTAAAAGCTATGGCTTTTAAAAAAGGAGAAAATCCAAGTGTACAAACAATTTCGATCTATAATTTTATTGATCTAGAAAAGAATGGTATACATTGGGAAATGTATAGAGGAAATTTTCAAAAAATGCCAAATTTTAATAAGTTAAAACCAAAGTTGAAAGGTTACACCCATCAACTAACTCTTAATGATAAGATTACAACTCCTATTCATTTCTTTGGACTAAGGTATAAAACCTATATCAAAATTGATAAACCTGGATTATATAAATTCTATACTTCTTCAAATGATGGAAGTAAGTTATATATCAATGGTAAATTAATTGTAGATAATGATGGTCTTCATGGCCCGGTTCAAAAAAGTGGAGTGATCCAATTGACAAAAGGTATGCACGAGATTCAGGTTGACTATTTTCAGGGAGGAGGCAGTAAAGTTTTAATGGTTTATTATAGTTCTAAAGATATGGAATACCAGCCTATTCCTGGATCTGTTTTATTTAAAGAAAAGTAATTATGAAAAAAGGCATAATTAAAACCAGGGTAATTTTAGTAAAATCAATTACTGTATTTTTTTTAATAGCAGTTTTATCTGCTTGCCAGACATCTACAGAATTAGCAAAGAATATTACTGTTAGTCCACTGTTTTCAGATAATATGGTACTGCAGCAGAAACAGAAAATTTCTGTTTGGGGAAATGCAGAACCTGAAGGAGAAGTAACCGTTGCATTCAATAATCAGGAAAAAAAAGTAATTGTTGATAAAGATGGCAAATGGAGTGTGAATCTGTCACCGCTTTCTGCCGGAGGGCCTTATGAATTATTGATAAAAGGAGAAGAAACCATCAAGATCAAGAATGTACTGGTAGGAGAAGTCTGGATATGTTCCGGACAATCTAATATGCAGATGTCTATATCTGCCGAATGGGGGAAAGTTTTTAATGACAAAGAAGAAGTTGCAAAAGCAAATTATCCAAATATCAGGTTATTTCAGGTAGAAAAAGTTATGGCAAATACTCCTCAGAATAAATTAGAAAGTCAAGGATGGAAAGAATGCTCCCCTGGTACAGTAGCAAATTTTTCTGCAGTTGCATATTTTTTCGGAAGATATCTACAGAAAGAATTAGATGTTCCTGTCGGACTGATCCAAACTGCCTGGGGTGGTACCGTTGTGGAAACGTGGACAAGTGGAAAAACTTTAAAAAAGTTTGATGAGTTTAAAGATATTGTAGCCTATATCGAAAATGATAAAAGTACAGCCGAAGAGAAAAAGGCTCTTGCAAAAAAGAAGTTGAATGAATGGCCCGATAAGATTGAAAACATATTAAAATCGGAAGGAACTTTAGATCATGGTTATCAAAATGCTGATTACAACATAAAAGACTGGAAAATGATGAATTTACCTACAGTATGGGAAGATCAGGATTTAGATATTGATGGTGTTGTATGGTTTAGTAAAGAGATTGATATTCCTGTATCCTGGAAAGGAGAGGATCTGACACTTTCTTTGGGAGGAATCAATGATTATGATATTACCTGGTTTAATGGTAAAAGAGTTGGAAGAGGTGTTGATGTTGCTATACAAAGAGTTTATAATATACCAGCTTCTTTAGTAAAAAAAGGTAAAAACAGAGTTGTTGTTCAGGTATTGGATATTGGCAATGTTGGTGGATTATATGGTCCTGCAAAAAATATGAAAATTTCTTCGAAAAGCAATTCAATCTCATTAGCAGGTAATTGGAAATATAAGATAGATCCAATTAAAATTGATTCTAAAAAAATTCCGGAAAAGCCTGATCAAAATTCAGGAGTAAATCGTCCAAGTGTTTTATACAATGCTATGATCTACCCATTATTGAATTATGGAATAAAAGGTGCCATTTGGTACCAGGGTGAATCTAATACTGCTCGGGCTTATCAATACAGGAATCTATTCAGTACAATGATCAAAGACTGGCGTAATGACTGGGGACAAGGAGATTTTCCGTTTTATTTTGTACAACTTGCAAATTATAAGAAAATTGAATCACAACCAGCGGAAGATTCATGGGCAGAATTACGTGAAGCACAAAATATGGCTTTACAATTACCAAATACAGGTGTTGCTATCACTATAGATATTGGAAATGCAAAAGATATTCATCCAAAAAACAAACAAGATGTGGGAAAACGACTGGCATTAAATGCTTTAGCAAAAACCTATAAAAAAGATATTCCTTATTCTGGACCGATGTATAAATCCATGAGAGTGGAAGGAAATAAAATTATTTTAGATTTTGACCATATTAATGGAGGTTTAATAGCTAAAGGAAATAAGGAACTTCAGGGGTTTTCAATTTCCGGAAAGGATAAAAAGTTTATTTGGGCAAAGGCAAAAATTGTAGGAGATGAGGTCATCCTATGGAATTTAAAGATCAAAGATCCTGTTGCTGTAAGATATGCCTGGGCTGCAAATCCGGTTTGTAATTTATACAATGCGGCAGAGCTTCCTGCATCTCCATTTCGTACGGATGACTGGAGAGGTAAAACTTACGGTAAAAAATAGAATTGAAGATGTTATTATAAATCTGTTGAAATAAAAATTCTTCTTATTGGATAAATATAAAAAAAATAATTTTATAAAGTAATTGAACAATGACAGGTCATAAATCAAAAGAAAATTCAAACAACAAAATCTCTAGACGAAATATATTAAAAGGTCTAGCAGCTTTACCAGTATTTGGTACTTTTACTTATAATCACTGGAAAAAAAAGGCTTTTGAAGAAGCAAAGAATAAGGTTGTACAACTGAATCTTGGACTTACAAATGCACCATCCATTCTTCCTACTAATTCTGTGAATAGCAATGAAAAATTAGTTCGGATCGGAATTATTGGTGTTGGATCAAGAGGTACTGCTTTGCTAAAAGCTACAGGATTTATAATGTCAAATAAATACAATCAACTATAAAAAATAAAAATGTAAAAAGATAGAAAAATGAACAGCTAAAGAACTGTCCTTTCAACAAAAAATTATATTTATGAATATAAATAGAGAAATAATAAATTTAATCAAATCAAAAATTAGCATTGGAGTATTGTTTACAGCATTATTTTGTATTGCAAATTCAAATTTATTAGCTCAAAATAAAACAATTGAAGCTAGAGTGAAGCATTTATTAAAACAAATGACTTTGGAAGAAAAGATTGGTTTGACTGTTGGTGATGGAAAATTCTTATCCGTAGAAGATTCTAATAAAGTAGAAGATTGAAAAGGAATAATTATAAATAACCAACGGGCAAAATTGGTTATTCCAAGACTTTTAATACGGAATACTGTAATGTCTGATGGTCCTGCTGGCTTAAATAGAGAGCCTCGAAAAGATGGAGAGGAAAATTATCAATACACAACTGCATTTCCAACTGCAACTTGTATTGCCTCTACCTGGAATACTAATTTAGTAGAAGAGGTTGGTAAAGCATTTGGAAATGAAGCATTGGAATATGACTATGATTTAGTGTTAGCACCGGGAGTCAATATTCATCGTAATCCAAGAGATGGTAGAGTCTTTGAATATTATTCTGAGGATCCTTTGCTTACTGGTAAAATGGCTGCTTCAATGGTAAAAGGTATGCAATCATTTGGAATTGGTGTTACACTAAAACACTTTGTTGCCCATAATCAGCAGTCAAATAGACATCTTTTTAATGCTGTTATTAGTCAAAGAGCATTACGTGAAATATATTTACGAGGATTTGAAATTGCAGTTAAGGAAGCACATCCAAAAGCTATAATGCCTTCATATAATAAGGTGAATGGGTTTTACAGTTCTCAAAATTCAGACTTACTAAAAACTATTACAAGAGAAGAATGGGGATTTGATGGATTATATGTTACTGATTTTGATGGCAAAGGAAGTGCAGTAGCAAAAGTAAAAAGTGGGAGCAATATCCTAATGAGCGGTAATATGCATGAGTATAATGAGCTAAAAGCTGCCTTAAAAGCTAAAATACTTTCTGAGAGTACACTTGATGAAAGTCTATTCTACTCTTTAAAGTTCAAGTTAAATTCATTAAGAGCAAAAGGATATGTTCCAGCTTTAAAACCGAATTTGAAAGCTCATGCAAAAACAGCCCGACAAGCAGCAGAAGAGGGGATGGTATTGCTTAAAAATAATAAAAACACTCTTCCATTTGATGGAAGAGAAACCGTAGCTGTCTTTGGTAAAATATCATATTATCTTATAGCATTTGGAACCGGTAGCGGAACAATAAGAAGTAATAAGTATGCAATCTCAGTAAACGAAGGTCTTAAATCAGTTGGATTCAAGGTATTGAATGAAATGGAGAAATACTACAATGATTATATAGAGAAGATTAAAAGAGATAATCTTGTACCTCCTTATTTCGATAATCCAAAAATGAGAAAGGATAATAGAATTAAAGGGAATCAAGCTCCTCCTCATTTCAAAAAAAGATTGGTCGCCTTTAGTAAAGAGAAAGAGGTTTCGATTGATGAAATTAAGAAGTATGAAGCAAAAGCAGATGTGGCTATAATTACCTTTGGCAGAAGTGCTGGCGAAAATTATGAAAATGGATATCTTCCAATAACAGAAATAGAATTAAACCTTTTGAAAAATGTGAGTGAAATATTTCATGCTGCAGAAAAAAAAGTAATTGTAATATTGAATGTTGGTGGTGTCTGGGAAACCGTGAGTTGGCGAGATTATGCTGATGCTATTTTATTAACTTGGTTGCCAGGACAGGAAGGCGGATACGCTGTTGCTGATATATTAAGTGGAAAAATTAATCCATCTGGAAAACTACCAGATTCATTTCCAATAAAATATGAAGATGTTCCTTCCGCAAGTTCTTTTCCTGGGGTTCCTATTGAGAATCCGATTAATTCGTTTTACAAAGAGGGTATTTATGTTGGTTATCGTTACTACGATTCTTTTAATGTTCCTACAGCTTATGAGTTTGGTTATGGAATGTCTTACACAACGTTTGATTACTCAAATATAAAATTGAGTAGTACAAATTTTTTATCAAAACTAAAAGTAAGTGTAACAATTAAAAACAGCGGAAAAGTAGCTGGTAAAGAAGTTGTGCAGTTATACATAGCTGCTCCTTCTACAGAGATAGAAAAACCAGTTCAAGAGTTAAAAGGATTTGCAAAAACAAAATTGTTAAAACCAGGCGAGAGCCAACAGCTTTCATTTGAATTAGATGAACGATCTCTCGCTTCATTCTGGAGTGGAATCAGCGCATGGGTTGCAGATAAAGGGGCTTACGAAGTACGTATCGGTGCCTCATCGAAAGATATACGTTTTAAAACTTCCTTTTCTTTAGCAGAAGATATTATTGTTGAAAAAGTGAATGATGTGCTTTATCCCAATATTTTTATTGAAGAATTGAGCACGCATAATAAATAAGTATAGTTACAAAAATTTATAGTTTGAACTTAGTCAATATAAAATTCTGATAGCTTTGTCTTTAGTTATATTAAGTAGTTTTTTTATCCAATGTTCACAAAAATAAAAGTGGCATATCCCAGAATAAAAATAGGCTTCCTTGCCTAATGATGTTTCGTATTTAGCGAAATATGATCGTGTCATTTACAGTCTTGTGGTAACAAAACCCAAATTGTATGTGGCGAATGAATTCCAAAGAGTTTAGTGAAGAATAATTGATTATAATATAAAAGAATCTACACTATATTATTTTTGAGTTTAGTTGTGGTGATAAGAATCACAACAGGTGAAATTTATACTGATTTTATAGATTAAGAAGATAATTAGGTATCCCTTGTATACTCTCTTGTTAATGAATGCAAAGATATACATTGAGCTGTGTGGAATATATTTGATGAACGAACAGGTTATTTTAATTTGCTGAAATTAAGTTAAAGTATCATGTATATAAATCAATAAATACGAAGTTCTAACATTTTGATAATAGTAACTTTGAGGTTTAGGGAGTAGGAAATAAATGAGTTATGCCAAAGCAGATTGTTTTGCAAAAAACATCGTATGGTTACTATAGGATATTTTTCGTACTCAAATGCCTCTCTATTCAATTATAAAAAACAAAATGGAAGCAAAATTACGCACCATTCTTTTAATACTAGCGATTACAATATCGTGCGTAAAAAACGATTCACCAAAAACAATTGACCTTTCAAAAAATTGGAAATTTGCTCCAGATAAAGAAAGCATTGGCATGTCTGATAAATGGTATTCTATTGATTTTGATGATTCAAAGTGGAATCCAATTGATGCAGGAGAACGTTGGGAAGAGCAAGGGTATCCAGATTTAGATGGTTATGCTTGGTACAGAAAAACCATTGATATTCCAGCAGACTGGGAAGGGAAGGATGTGTATGTAAAATTTGCTGCAGTTAACGATTCATACGACTTATTTATAAATGGTGAAGAACTAAGTACTTTTGGAGTGAAAAATGTAACTTTTGCAGATAAGCCATCCTTTAAGAAGGTTACAGATAAACTTAAATATGGAGACTCCAATTTAATTACATTAAGAGTTAATGATTGGGGAAATAGTGGTGGACTATGGCGTTTGCCGGTAATAATTACTATAGATAAATCGGAGACCGACCTTTTTAAATCTTTATCCGATATACCTTTCGATCCATCAAAAGAGGGCTACAAACTGTTTTGGGAAGATAATTTCGACGGTACTGAACTCGATAGTACAAAATGGGCTGTCCGCGGTATTGGTCCAATTGGAATTGGTTTTATAACATCAGAAGCCATAGAAATAAAAAACGGAAAGTTACACATGAACATTTTTATGGAAAATGATTCACTAAAGATGAGTTCCGTTGGCACTCAAGGGCTTTTGGATATAACATACGGATATTTCGAGTGTAGAGTACAATTACCAAAGATAACCGGAAACTGGGCTTCTTTTTGGATGCAGTCACCAGGGATATCTTTGGGTGAAGACCCTGCAAAGTTTGGTACTGAAATAGATATTTTTGAAAATTCTGTAGGTAAGGATGGCGATTTTGTCTCCCACAATCTTCATTGGGCTTATGGTCCCAATCAAAAGTCAACAGGAGCATTTCTAAGTAAAGTAGATGGTATTAAAGAAGGTTTTCATACGTTTGCCTTAGAGTGGACACCCGAGAAATATGTGTTCTTTGTTGATGGTTTAAAGTACCTTGAGATTAAAGAAGCTATCTCTCATATTGATCAATATGTGTGCCTAAGCATTGATCCAGCTCCCTCTTTTGAAGACTTGGATACAACTGCTCTACCCACTTCGTATATTATCGATTATGTAAAAGTGTATAAAAATAATGAATATAAATAGATGAATTATGAATTTAAACAGATTAAAAATTAGTATTGGAATACTCTTTATGATATTATTTTTTGGTATTAACAGTTCCTCTTTGACTGCACAGGTCAAAACTGAAAACAATACAATTGATATAAAGGCTAAAAATCTTGTATCAAAAATGACTCTTGAGGAAAAAATTGGAATGACCGTAGGTGACGGAAGATATTTGATAGATGCCGAGGTAGAGAAAATTAATGATGTTTGGATCGCCAATCGAAACTCAAAAATGATTATTCCCAGACTTTCAATTAGAACCACCGCACTTACAGATGGTCCTTCAGGGATCAATAAGAATCCTGCTCCCGAAGGTGCAAAGGATTACGCTTACACAACAGCATTCCCAACCTCCACTTGTCTGGCTGCTACATGGAATACTGAATTAGTAGAAAATATTGGAAAAGCTTTTGGAAATGAAGTATTGGAATATGATTATGACCTTGTTTTGATGCCTGCTCTAAATATACATAGAGACCCTAATGGTGGTCGTAGCTTTGAGTATTACTCAGAGGACCCTTTACTTTCTGGTATGATGGCATCCTCTATTGTCAACGGATTACAATCTAACGGAATTGGTGCTACTTTAAAACATTTTCTGGCAAACAATCAGGAAACGAACCGAAGAAAATACAATGCAGTTGTAAGTCAAAGAGCTTTACGCGAAATATACTTACGTGGATTTGAAATTGCTGTAAAAGAAAGTCATCCATGGGCCATTATGACAGCATATAATAAATTGAATGGTTTCTATACTCCTGAAATACCTGAACTATTACAGAATATCGTTCGAAAAGAATGGGGGTTTAAAGGGCTGTATATGACCGATTTTGATATGCATTACGGAGATGCTGTTGCACAGGTACGAGCTGGTGTTAGTATGATTATGAGTGGTAGTGAAGATGAACTGGGTCAAATTACAACTGCAATAAAAAACAAAACGCTTGACGAAAGTATACTGGATAAAAATTTGGTTTATAACATGAAACTTAAATTGAATTCACCAAGCATGAAAGGCTACAAACCATCCTTAAAACCAGATCTAAAAGCACATGCAAAAATTGCAAGAGATGTGGTAAGCGAAGGTATTGTTATGCTAAAAAATGATATCGGAACACTTCCAATCAAAAAGAAAAAAAAGGTAGCTGTATTTGGTAAGATATCTTATTATTCTATTACAGCAGGAACAGGTAGCGGAGGGATCAGAAGTAATAAATATGCTATTTCCGTAAATGAAGGACTTAAATCTGCAGGATTTAAAGTGTTAAAAGAAATGGAAAAAAACTATATGGCTTTTATTGAAAAAACAAAAAGAGAAAATCTTGTTCCTCCTTATTTTGATAATCCAAAAATGCGTAAGGATAATGGTATAAAAGGAAATCAGGCACCTCCTCATTTTAAAAAGAGACTGGTTGCATTTAGTAAAGAACAGGCAACACCTATTGCTGATATTAAGAAATACGAATCTAAATCAGATTTTGCAGTGATTACTCTAGGCAGAAGTGGTGGCGAAAATTATGAAAATGGATATTTGCCAATAACACAAATTGAAATGGATCTTGTTAAAAATGTTAGCGAGATCTTCCATGCTGCCGGGAAAAAAGTAATCGTTGTTTTAAATGTTGGAGGTGTATGGGAAACTGCAAGCTGGAGAAATTATCCAGATGCTATCTTATTGGCATGGCACCCCGGACAGGAAGGTGGATATGCTGTTGCAGATATTATTAAAGGAAGCATAAACCCATCAGGTAAATTACCAGATTCATTTCCAATAAAATATGAAGATGTACCTTCTTCAAGTTCTTTTCCTGGGGTTCCTATTGAGAATCCGATTAATTCGTTTTACGAAGAGGGTATTTATGTTGGTTATCGTTACTACGATTCTTTTAATGTTCCTACAGCTTATGAGTTTGGTTATGGTATGTCGTACACAACATTTGAGTATTCTGACTTAAAATTGAGCAGCACAAATTTTTTGTCAAAAATGAAAGTAACAGTAACAGTGAAGAATACAGGAAAAGTTGCTGGTAAAGAAGTTGTTCAATTATACCTTTCAGCACCTTCCGTTGAGATTGAAAAACCAGTACAGGAGCTAAAGGGATTTGCTAAAACAAAATTATTGAAACCTGGAGAGAGTGAACAAATCACTTTTGAATTAGATGAACGTTCTCTAGCTTCTTTCTGGAGTGGAATTAGCTCTTGGGTTGCTGACAAAGGAGATTATGAGGTGCGTATAGGTGCTTCTTCAAAAGATATCCGAGAGAAAGCATCGTTTAATTTGCAAAAAGAATTAGTGATAGAAAAAGCACACAATGTTTTATATCCAAATGTAATGATGAAAGAGTTAAGCAGGTTTGATAAGTAGCTTTGGATTATAATATAAAAAAGCTATAGGAAATTTGATGAGTGCATTTACGTATTAGAAAGTATTGCTTAAAATTAAAGCTATTATGATTTGTTTTTCACCATTAGGAATTACAGCATAATATATGAATAGTATAAAAACATCAATTTATTTCAGACTGGCTTGGAGTCACTCTGAAGAACTAATATATCTAATTAAAAATAAAAAAAATGAAATCAAGTGTGATTATTGTTGCAATTACAATGCTTTCCAGCTCTTTTATAAATGGACAGAATTCAACAAAAGATTTTTATGGAATGTGGACGATTGACATTGAAGGCGGCTTTGTTGGATGGTTGGAGGTCTATGATAATCATGGCTTATTAGATGCAAACCTACTTTGGATTGGAGGAAGCGTTTCTCCAGTGTCATCTATTTATTTTATTGAAGACACGAACTTAGTGGTTACCCGTAGTTATGAGCATAAAAAATCTAAAGATGGTATCAATGAAAGAACTTACACGATTACACAGACATTTAATTTTAAAAGAAATGGGAATAAAATTAGTGGAATTCGCTTAGATCCTTCTCGTGACGGTATAGGTGTAAAAGAAACGAAATTCGCAGGATGGAAATTACCCAATGTTGGGTCTGCGCCTAATTTAGCAACTGTAAAATATGGGGAGCCTCTAGAATTACTAAATGGTAAAAATTTAAATGGATGGAAACTTTTGAATCCAAAAAACACCAATGGTTTTTCTATAGTTGATGGTGTTTTGGTTAATAACCCGGTTGATGTTGTAGGAAAAGAGGTTCGTTATGGAAATCTTCGTACAGAAAAAGAATTTGAAGACTTTAACTTAAAACTAGAAGTAAAAGTACCTCCCCATAGTAATAGTGGTGTATATCTTAGAGGAATGTATGAAATTCAGGTTTTAGATTCCTATGGTAAGGATCTTGATTCTCATAATATGGGCGGACTTTATAGCAGAATAAGCCCATCGCAAGCTGCTGAAAAACCAGCAGGTGAATGGCAAACTATGGATATTACACTTTGCGATAGATATGTTACTGTTATTTTAAACGGAAAAACAATCATAGACAACAAGCCTATTTATGGTCCAACTGGTGGTGCTATTAGTCCAGATGTTTTTAAAGCGGGTCCAATATACCTACAAGGAGATCATGGTAAAGTGTTCTATCGAAATATGATTTTAACACCGATAAATTAATTAACTAAACTGCACTTTTTCAAAGTGTTTTAGAAATAAAAAAATAATTTGGAAAATAATGAAAAAACCAAGACTGATAATTTTACTTTT
>VAPK010522573.1_pt1 | contig 12942 bp, 11 predicted proteins | sample 3395031 | NCBI WGS metagenome assembly VAPK01 (sample SAMN08290443, study PRJNA428436) | hydrothermal vent metagenome | isolation source: Deep-sea hydrothermal vent chimney 1 | place: Pacific Ocean: Juan De Fuca Ridge | reverse complement strand
TATATCAATTGAGTACCTATCTTGGTTTTGGCTTGGGGCCGCTCACTGGTGGTTTTTTGCTAAATTATTCCAGCACCGCCCTTTTCGGAACGGCGCTTGGCACCAGCGTGTTGATCTTCCTGGCCGCTTTAGGACTTAAGGACTGCCCGCCCATTAATTTTTCCTTCCGGCAATACAGCGCCGACCTTAAACGACCCAAAGCCCTTCTGCTCACCGCCTGTGTCTTCATGCTGGGCACTCATTTTGGGGTGGAGCAAACATCTTTTTCATTGCTGCTCAAAGAGAATTTGGCCCTGTCCCCACAAAAAATTGGCCTGGTTTTCTGTTGTATAGGGCTATGGATGGCGTTAATGGTTCCATTTATTGGCCGCCTACATGATCGGCACAAATCACTTTTTCTGTTCCTCATCATCGGTCTGGGTATATCCGGCCTCTTTCAAATGCTCACCGCCTTTACCACAAGCCTGCCCTGGCTGCTTGGTGTACGGTTGTTACATACCATAGGCGATACCTTCGCCCTCCTGGAGTTAAGTATCCTGGTCACCATCTTTTTCCCCGCCGCCCGTTTGGGAGGCAGCGCCGGTTTTATGTACGCCGTCCGCACCACCGCCACCTTTCTGTCCGCTATCCTGGCCGGAGTCCTAAACCGCTATTGGGGCTATGGATTCTCCTTCCTCAGTAACGGTTTACTCGTCGTAATTTTTGCAATCACCTGCCTCCTATTCATCACCTTGAGCAAAAATAGAAAAAATGCCGTGGGCTGGTAAAACAACAAGGAATCTACAATCAAGACCAGGCAAAGTGGAAAGTGGCTCGATTAAACAAACCCCACTCAGTGTTCGTCTAGTCAACACCAGCTTCAAACGAGATGACAACCAGAGACATGAACCACAAGTGAGGGGGCGGGATACCTAGGAAACGGAGGAACAAAGATTGATTACCCTGTGCCGCATAAACCTTTAAAGCGTCACATCTTAAGGCTGATGGCGTCGTAAAAAGTCCGATCTACCGCGTCGTGGACCATTTTTGTTCGCTCGGCATGCCATATGTATGGCCTCGCTCTCAAAAATACCCCACTCCTCGGAGTCTACGCTTACCTGTATATCGAAATTTTCGCTGTCTACGCTTAGCTACTTAGCCATCCCATTGGTTTTTACGAGACCATCAAGGCTTACGAGGCACGAGTTTGTTGGACCAGATCTAAGTTCCCATATAGGCTTAATCTTTTTAATTCTTCTTTCAGGCAGTTGGGCCCAATGAATGAAGTAGTTTTTTTTACCAGCATTAGCAATATCACGAACTCCGGTGGGCAGGATGACTCCATCCATCTTTACATCCCAGTCATCAAAGGGCAACGGCCCCGGCATTAGAAGCGTCTCGTCATCCAACGCCGCATAGTTGGAGTGGGAGACGTCAAGGGCTTGATGCTCTGCCAATATGGCGCATGACAGGTCAAAAAAACCCAGGCCGTCACCCAACCTGGTTCCATATTCATCGACCGCCAGAGCATCCGTAATCAGCAGGTCAATGGCCAAGGCATCTAAATCAGAAGCGGCCAATCTCCTACCGAATTGCGAGACTCCCTTATTGGTTACAGCAAAGGAAAGTTTTGGGAATGGAATCGTGAAGGGTTTAAGGAGGTAGAAGCCCTCTTTAAGGCCGGGCCCCGGCATAATAACGTCCTTACCATCAATTAAGGCATTAATCCGTAATTGGGAGAGAGTCGGGGCAGGGGCAATAAATAACTGGCGGGCATTATGATATGATTTTACTTGCCGAAGGCGCTGACCAAGACGGCCATGATATTCAGGACGGGGGGTATAATGCAGGTCAAGCCGGGCTGCAACCTTTGCGGTGGGCACCGATTATTGCTTTGCCGTTAGGGGCGTCAATACGTTTTGGCCATTTAAATTGTTGTCCAGCTGAACCAACTTAAAAGAACCGGAGGTTTTGTGCTCTTCTAGTGACAATCTCTGCCGCATCCGGGCTTTCTTTGCGAAACCGAAACGCACCAGATGTTTCAAATCTCCCCACATGGTTTCACTGCCCATAATGGCAACTACCAATTCATCATTGCCACGTTTAAAGGAGCCTACATAGGTCTGCCGGGCCAGGGCAGTATAACCGGTCTTTCCGCCTTCCGCCCCTTTCACCTGCCATAATGCCCTGTTATGACTACGGAGCACCTTACCATAACTGGTTCTTACCTTGATGCGTTCCATCGTCTTAGCGAACCTGGTATTTTGCATGGCATGATTAAAAATCTTGGCCAAATCACGGGCCGTTGTATGCTGGCCTCGCCGGGTAAGACCACTAGCCGATTTACAGACAGTGTGCGTTGCCCCAAGGCTCTTGGCCTTGGCCGTCATCAGTTTGGCAAAAACCTTTTCGCTACCGCCGATTTTCTCTGCCAAGGCCACACTGGCGTCGTTAGCGGATGTCAGCAGCAGGGCATTAATCAGGTCTCCAGCTTTGTATTTAGTACCAGGGCGAAGGTAAATCTTGGAGCGCGGCATCCTGGCGGCCCTCCGACTAACGGACACCAAATCGTTACGGCGCAAAGAATCAATCGATATAATACCAGTCAAAACTTTGATTGTACTAGCGGGTTGCCTTGGCATATCGGGATTAACGGCATAAATAATATCGCCCGTTACCGCATCCATAACCATAACACTCTTTGCGGATATTTCTCGACCTAACCCCCTTGCAGATAATCGCCGAAAGCCGTACCCAACTGGGCGACGCTTCACCATGGCCTTACTGTCGGCCAACAAAATCAAGTCAGACTTTTCCCTGTTATTTCTACTAGAGGCCTGTCCGGCAGGCAAATACTTGTACCTGCTGGTAAACAGCGGTACAACCACGTTCGTATGCGAATGAATATTACTGGCCTGCACCGGAGCACTATCATGCCAAATAAGGGGAACAAGCAAGAGGATAAACAAAAAACGCACAGTTGGATTCATTTTACATAATCTCTATTCATAATTTATAAAACAGATCACTGTTCAGCAAAATACCCAAGACACTGGCACCAAACGGCGGAATAAACTTACAAGACGATTAATCATTTAATTTGGCTCTTTTGATGATTAAATTTTAGATCTGGAGAAAAAGCAAGTTTTTTTTGATATATTATCGATTAGTTAGCCAATAAGAGGACAATTTACACCTTAATCTTACCGTGAAGACCACAACATATCGTGTAGTCGCAGCGAAGGGCCACCAGATATAGCATTTAACGCCATATTTAAGGGCTAATATACCAACTTTAACTTTTTTTGTAATTTCAGCAAGGTCCCCTTCACCACGCCTCTTTCTTCTAGGGATAGGAAATTAGTGAAAGTGCGCCTGCCTAAGTTAGATTTTATTTTACAGCGATATGGTTTAAACATATGCGGAGGATTTAGTACCTTACAGATTGTTTTCTCGGAGTCTACGCTTCGCTCCGCTTACCTGTTTTTTAGAAAAGAATTCATAAGGTACTTATATCCCCGCATGAGGGGTAGACTCAATAGATATATCGGTCTTTATGGCAGGAGACTACAACATTTTCAAAATAGTATCGGTAATTCCACCTAGAGGCACAACTTCATCTACTCCACCAGCAGCGATGGCTTCCTTTGGCATACCAAAAACCACACAGCTCTTTTCGTCCTGAGCGATATTTTTGGCACCTGCCTCTTTCATCTTCAACATTCCAGTAGCACCGTCCTTGCCCATGCCTGTCAAAATAACCCCAATGGCATTTTTCCCACCATAAGCCGCCACCGAGTTAAACATTACGTCAACAGCTGGGCGCTGATGACAAACCAACGGCCCGGTCTTGACATTGACATAGTAACGTGCCCCACTACGCCGCATAACCATGTGAAAATTACCAGGAGCGAGAAGACAGGTACCCGGCAGAACAGAATCACCATCAGAGGCTTCCTTAACCCTGATCTGACAGAGTTGATCAAGTCTGGCAGCAAACTGAGTTGTAAAATGCGGGGGCATATGCTGCACTACCAACACCCCAGGACTATTAGGCGGTAATAGGGGCAGGACAGACTTCAAAGCTTCTGTGCCCCCAGTGGATGAACCAATGGCAATAATTTTATTGGTGGTCTTAGCCAAAGATAGGACGGGAGAAGCTGCAGAAAGTTTCGCAGACATAGCAGGCCTTCTCATACGCTTAACATCTATCTTTGCTGCCGCCCGGATTTTTTCTGCCAGTTGAACACTCATATCACCAACAGAATAGGCCTCACCAGGCTTGCAAATCACCTCCACCGCCCCAATATCCATGGCCTCCATGGCCATTTCCCCTCCCGCTTCTGTAAGGGAACTTACTATAATCACCGGCATCGGGAAGTACTTCATCAATTTGCGCAGAAAAGTAATACCATCCATACGCGGCATTTCGATGTCCAGGGTCACCACATCTGGTTTAAGTTGAACAATTTTATCACGGGCGACATAAGGATCAGGGGCGGTACCAACCACCTCAATATCGCCTTCCCGTGTTAGTTCCTCCGTAAAAACCTTACGGACTACTGCTGAATCATCAACTACAAGTACCCTTATTTTTTTCATATTTTCTCTTTAACCATGATGCACTCGTAAAAAATCTCGGGATGGCTAAATAGCTAAGCGTAGACTGCGAAAAGTTTGATATACAGGTAAGCGAACGGAGTGAGACTCCAGGTAAGCGAACGGAGTGAGACTCCGAGTCGTAGTAATTTTTTAGGCGCAAGGCCATACATATATGGTATGCCTCGTGCCTAGAAAATTGCTACAGACGCAGTAGATCGAATTGCTATGCCACTTTTGAGTACTTTTTACAACGCCATCAACTGTAATTTAACAAAGATTTCGTAAAATTAAATCTGATGGGGTGCAGCTGAATAGTTACAATTTTATTTAAAAAATATCCACATAAGACCAAAGTCGGACGTGAACGCCAACGTAGTACTACCTGCCGGGGCGCTATCCAGCGGTGAGAAATTTGTAACCATCCCGGCAGCAGGAATTCCTAGCTTGCACTCACCATTTGGATCCAATTTCCCTAAAAAAGACCCCACTATCATATTTGCGCCCTCGCGCATGGTATCAACTATTTGACCAACAGTTAATTCATCAATATCGACACCCAGAAATCCCGAAGCAATATTTGCCCCAAGTGTAACCGGGAAATACAAAGTCATCTCAGCCTTCTGGGGGCCATCATAAGTTATCAGAGCCCGCACATATTCATCCTGCAAATGCCATTTGTTTTCCGGCGGTATATCCGGCAGCAACTCAATAGGTGTAAAATACATACTCCCAAAGACCTCAACTGCCGCCTTATTCAACTTTTGTCTGCTCTCTTCATTCATTCAGCGTCTCCTTACAAAACCAATAAAGTTGATGGTCTCGCAAAAACTATAATTCTCTTATTCTTCGTCATTCCCACAGAAGCGAAAACCCAGTAGTTTCAATATGTTATGGATCCCCGCCTGCGCGGGGATGACGGGATGGGGGACTTTTTACGAGTCCATCAAAGTTGGGAATCGGTGCTAAAAATCACCACCGTCATCGGCTATTATGACCCCATTTCCATGATCTTCCGCCATACGAGTGGCATAGGCATTATTTAGTACTTCAAGCAGAACGTCCCTTATATGCTCTGCCACAAAGGGCTTCTTGACATAGGCCGCAGCACCAATCCTCTTTGCTTCATCCATTCGTGCCTGGCTAGACTCCGTTGAAATAAAAATGACCGGAACATTACTCAGGACATCATCATTTTTCACCACCCGCAAGAACTCAACACCACCCATCTCCGGCATGTTAATATCAGATAGCACCACATCAATCCACTCGTTGGCCATAATGTCCAAAGCTACCTTGCCATTTTCGGCCTCCAGCAGGGCACCAATCTCCACACCGCACATATTGACGGTTTTCTTAATAACCGCTCGCATGGTCTCTGAATCATCAACAACAAGTATATTAAAAGCCATCTTTCTGTCCTCAATCGGCTAAGGAGAACATCTCCTCGGCTCTTTCCATTTCAATAAACAATTCGACCAAATAATGTTCCAGATCAGAGCTGCTAATTCCGTAACGCTTCAGTCCCTCGCCATGCAATTTGCCAGTCAAACCATCCGCGCCAACGCCAACGCCCATGGTAATCACCTGGGTATTGGCAATAGCCAGCAAGGCGGTGAGTTCACCCTTGTCCAGAGCATCGGGGTCATGATGCTGCTTAACAGCCAAGGCCAAAGCCTCATCGAATTCCCATTTTTCCATTATCATACTGCCAAGTTCGGCATGAGTCACACCAAGCACCTCTTTTTCAGCCTCCGCAAAAGATAAGCCGCCACCGTATGCCAACTCAACAATCCTGGCAAAATCATCGGCCACAAAGCTGCTCAGAAATCTTTTACCAATATCGTGTAACAGGCCAACGGTAAACGCGGTATCAGGAGCGACATTATTAAAATGCTTAGCCAGAAGTTTAGCCATAATTGCGGTAGCCACAGAGTGCTTCCACAACTCCCCCTGCTCCAATTGATATCCGTCTCCGGCACCACCCTTGTAAAACCTGGAACTGCTACAGGCAATAATAATGTCCTTCAGAACATCCTGACCAACAACTATCAAGGCGTCATCCAGAGAAGAGACCTTACGAGTCAGGCCAAAATATGCGGCATTACAGGTTTTTAATAAATTGGCAGTTATGGCTGAATCGTATTGAATCACCTCGGCAAGATCCTTGGCCTTAACCTCTGGATCATCAATCATTTTCATAACCTGTAGCGCTACTTTAGGAAATGGCGGAAGGTGATTGGCGATATTTAGGATTTCGTCAATGCGGCTCATAATGTCATCTCCCCCTTACCCGAAACCTTCATTCGCACCACACCAGTCCCCACTTCAAGACTAATAGTCCGATTTACGTCTCCGCCCACATCCTCTTTGGTAATCATGACATTATTTTTTAGAAACATCTTGCGGATGATCATCTGATTACGCTTACCGATATTGAACATCCCGGCCGCATCCATTACCTGGGAACCGCCAACCACATAGACCTTCATCCTGGACTTCTTAGCCCCATGCTTATAAATCTCCTTAAACATCTGCGGTATCCCCTTATCGGCAAACATAAAGGGTTTTGACACTGCCTTATCTCTATCAATACTGGAGTCAGGCAGCATATAGTGTAATAATGCCCCCACCTTCACCTCCGGATCCCAGAGAACAACACCAATACATGATCCCAATGAATAAGTTATCAAGACGTCATCGGATTTGTTGCCAATACGCATGTCAGAAATGCCAACAATTACTTTCATAGTTTACCTTAATCTAGGAGAATTTAATATATTAGGGCATCATTTCTGGGTCAGAGCCTGAACCTTACCTCGGGAAAGCCCCTTCTCAAATGACACCTTTTTTTATTGTTAATCGTGAGCGGTACGACCATGATCGTATGCGATGGCAGATACGCTCCGCTTCGCAAAACATCAAAACATATAGTGCGCAAGATTACGAAGTGATTGGCGTGCCAACAAGGCACGACTGGAGGCACATAGTGGTGCTCTGTAGCAAAAGTCGTAACGCCGTTAGCGCATCAAATAACAAGTAAAATGCGACACTTCAAGGTTTATGGGATCCCCGAAGGCTCTCTATTCTCGAACAGTCTCCCTGGGTAGTTACTATTTTTTTTGATAGGTTGTTGCCTCAACCTGTGTAAAATTATGTTTGAGGCTGGAAATACTTTCAGAATGACCAATAAACAAATAACCGCCGCTGGCGAGACTGTTATAAAATTTTTCTACTAAACGCTGTTGAGTCTCACGGTCAAAATAAATCATCACGTTCCGGCAAAAGATTACATCCATTTCATTATGCCAAGCAAAATCATGCATAAGATTAAAGCGTTGAAAGTTCACCTGTTTCCGTAACTCATCTTTTACTTTAACCTTTCCGGAACTTGCTCCGCACCCCCTCTGAAAGTATTTTTTTAAATACTCTGCCGGGGCCTTAGAGGTCTGTTCAACAGCATAGACCCCACGGTTCGCCAGGGCCAATACCTTGGTGGATATATCTGTGGCCAGTATTTTATATCTGAACTTTGGATTAAGCATACTAAAGTCGTTCAGAATCATAGCCAGCGTGTATGGTTCCTCTCCTGAAGATGAGGCCGAAGACCAAAAAGATAACTCCCGGCCACTTGCTCCACTACGCATCAATAGTTCGGGCAGAACCTTGGATTTCAGAAATTCGAAATGACTGATTTCACGAAAAAAGCTGGTAAAATTGGTAGAGACACTATCTAAAAAATTTATAAATTCTACTTTCTTCTGCTCGGGTTGGTTTATAAACTCATAATATTCTTTAAATGAGTTTATCTTACAAATTCGCAACCTTTTGCCGAGTCTGGCGTTCAACAACTCTTTCTTTTCCGGCTTCATGGAAATGCCGACATGGGCGTAAATTAACTCACTAAATTCTTGAAACTCCGCATCAGTTAATTGCTTAAAATCGGCCATTGGTTATTGGATTGACTCCAGGTGTTCCATAACTCCACGGCCTACGACCCGGTCAACATCCAACAGAATTTTCACTTCTCCCTTGACCTTCCCCATACCCAAAATATTTTCGGTCTCAGTGGCTCCACCAAAGTCAGGAGGAGGTTCAATCTCTTCCGCTTCGATATTGACAACTTCTGAGACCGAATCAACCAGCATACCGATCATAATATTGCTGTTTCCTCCTACCACCTCAACTACGATGATACAGGTTCTGTCGTCATATTCTTTAAGTTCAAGGCCAAAATGTAACCGAAGCTCAAGAATAGGAATCACTCGACCGCGCAAATTAATGACGCCCTTAATGTACTCAGGTGTGTGAGGTACGGAGGTTATTTCCATAATTCCTATAATCTCACGCACCTTCATAATATCAACGCCATACTCCTCACGGCCAAGGCTAAAAGTCAAATATTTTCCGGCCAGACCGGCGTCAGCACTGTCACTAATTGTTTTTTCGGCCACTTCCGTTGCCATACTCCTTACCTCCAAAGGTTTTATTAGTACCTTACAGATTGTTTTCTCGGAGTCTACGCTTACCTTTTTTTAGAAAAGAATTTATAAGGTACTAGGTAAGCGTAGACTCCGATACCCCCTCGCGGGGTGTTAGACTACCGTCCCCGCCAAAGCAGAGAAAATAACAACACTTTTTGTTTTTTACCGAAAATAATTCTCTAAGATACCTATCCCCTCTACGGGCGGACTTAGCTCTTAGTCCCAGAATGATGGCTGGCTAGAAGCACAGTTACTCGGTCAGTGCTTTCACCACCGCTGGCTCACCGACAACCTCCAAGTCATGTTCATCTACGCTAGGCTCAGCAACTCCCAGCATCTCGTCCACACCAAATGTTGTTTTGGCCATAACCAACCCAGCCAAATCAAGGATAAGGCCGACCCGGCCATCGCCAAGAATTGTACCACCGGCAACCCCCTCTATATCAGTCAAACCACCGAGGTTTTTAATCACCACCTCCTGCTTGCCAAGCAATTCGTCAACCATAATAGCCCGTTGTTTACCCTCGGACTCCACCACCACCACAATGGATTCACAAATATTCTTATTAGATGGTTTCACGTTAAAAAGCTGATAAAGCCGGGCAATAGGCACAAGATTATTACGAACCATCAAAGCCTCCCCACGGCCTTTAACCGTTTTATAAGCCTCACGGGTAGGTTTAAACGACTCCCGGATAGCAATGGTCGGGATAATATAACGCTCCGTTCCTACCCGAACTATGATGCCATCAATAATTGCCAGCGTCAGGGGCAGTCGTATTGTAAAGATAGAACCTTTACCGATTTCACTTACCACATCTACCTTACCACGCAGTTTTTCGACAGCCTTCTTCACCACATCCATACCAACCCCTCTCCCAGAGACATCGGTAATTTTATCGGCAGTAGAAAAACCGGGCATAAAGACCAAATTATTCAAATCATGATCGGATAAATCTTCAGCTTCTGTGATAATTCCACGCTCAATAGCCTTGCGTTTTATTTTGGGCGTATCCAGCCCCTGGCCATCATCCTCAATCTCAATAACCATATAGCCACCCTTCTGGTAGGCTCTGAGATTCACAGTTCCACAGATCGGTTTACCCAGTTTTTTGCGTTCGTCCGGCAACAGAACACCATGGTCAACGGAGTTTCGCATCATGTGAACCAACGGATCATATATTGAGTCGACCATATTTCGATCAATCTCTGTTTCTTCCCCTTCCATGACCAAATTAGCCTGTTTCCCCGTCTTTTTAGATAAATCTCGTACCAGACGAATCATTTTCTGGAATGTCTGTCGGATAGGAACCATACGCATGGACATGGCGGTTTTTTGCAGTTCAGTGGTAATGCGGAACAATTGGCCGAAGTCCTTGTTTAGTTTAGGATCGCTAATGCTGGACACCAAAGAGTTCTCTCTAACCATCGTCTGCATAATCACAAGTTCACCAACGGCGTTAACCAGGCCATCTAACTTATCAACTTCAACTTTTATTGTAGCCCCAACCTTGGCCTTTTTAGGAGCCAAAGATTGGGCCGCTAATTTAACACTGGTTGACGTGGATGGAAGAGCTGGAGCTGATGCTTGCGCAGACTCAAGTTTTGCCGCCTCTGGCGCAGTAACATCTTTCAAGGGTTCAGCCGTAGCAGCCGTCTCCGATGCCGCCACCTCCGGAACATCCTCCTCGGCGACTCCCTGTACACTTTTCACCCAACTTACATAATTAGAAATATCATAATTTTTATAGTGTTCTACTCCGTCATCCATTGCCTGTCTCAAATTTTCTGCCATGATCTTAAGGCAATCCCCCACCTTCAGAACCACCTCAATAACTTCCGAGTCCATCACCCTTTTGTTATTTCGCACGTCATCAAGTAAATTTTCGGTACTATGGGCCAGACGTTGCACATTCGTCAGGTTCAAAAAGCCAGATACCCCTTTGATGGTATGAAAGGGCCGGAAGATATTATTGATTATCTCTAAGTCACCGGGATTTTCTTCAAGATCAAGAACATTTACCTCAATAGATTCCAGATGTTCCAGTGTCTCTTCGATAAAGCCACCGAGTAGTTCCAAATCCTCCATAAAATCCGTGGAATCCGGCGGCTCGGAAAGAATTTCCGGCCCTTCCGGTGCCACGACAGAAGCCCTGGGGACGGCAGTTGCGGGTGCTGCGCCAGATGATATAGCTCCAGACGTAAGCGAAGCAATTGTCTCAGCAAAGGCCTTATCCCCTTCTGGATCAATACCTTTTTTACGATACACGCTCTGCATAAGACCAATACACTGCCCCAATAAATCAAAGTTTTCCTGCGAATCATCCAGCTCAGTCATAACTATTTTTCCCAGGACATCACAAAGTTCCTGGGCCATCTTCTGCAACAGCGGCATATGTTCAGCGCCAGCTTGTTCGACCATACTCTCAGCCAAGCTCACCAGTTCTCCAACAACAGAAAGATCTCCAGGCTCAACCATCATGATTTTCAACGCCATGTCGTCAAGTATTTTCTCACCTGCTACAATTTCTTCCGTCATTATTATTCTCCAAGAACTGGATAGTTATTTTACTTTTTTTTTCACAACATCGCTCAATTTAATAAGCGCACGACACCCATGCATATATCTAGTTTGCGTAAATTTAATTTACTTTGCAAGGTTTTTTTTATTTTTCCGGTACTGACGGAATTACCCCTAGTTGATCATCCAGCACCTGTATATTCCGCTTAATTTTAACGATTATTTCAGCCTCGGGATACTCTTCTGCCACTTGCCGTAAAAGATCCCTGGATTGGAGTAAAAGTTGTCGTTTCAACTGCGGGTTATCGGTTTTACGGGCTTTAAAGAACAGGCCAGCCGCCTTTCTCCGTACTTCAACAGCATCCATATTCGCAGCTTCTGCTATTTTGACGTTAGCCTCATCACCATAGTCACTCTTCAATAATTGCCTAAAAATACCTATAGCCGCCCTGTACTCCCGGCGATCCAACAAATCGACTGCCGCTTGCCACTGGCGATCATTTTTTTGTTTATCAAGTTCTTGCCTGCCCAGACGGGCAGCCTTCCTGGTCTCCTCAATCCGGTCTTGCGCCGCCATGACCTCTGAACGGCGATCCGCAGAAACAAAGGTCAACAATTCATTCACTATAACGTGCGCCTGCTCAAACTCCTGACCGCCAATCAGTTCATCAATCTTTGCCAGCTGCATATCCGTCCGCCTGTCAATTTCAGAGTCCACCTTCTTAGTGATAATCCCGGAATTATCTGACATCGCAGCTGTACCAACGGCCTTTATTTTTGCAAGATTAGCAGCAAAACCAGCTGAAACATCTTGACCGTTAAAACGATAATATGCCCTCAAGACCTCCGTATAAACCCCAAATAATTTAGAACCAGTGTCCTTGTCAAGTATGGTCAACTGATTATTAACCCACAACTCGTTATCACGGGTTGCAGCCAGTTTATTGCCAATTTCCTCATAAATCTTACGAGCCGCCGCCGGCTTACCGTCGGCCAATAGCAGGTCGGCGTAGGTAATTCCCCAATTATCATTATCAGCCCAAATATTGCGCAATGGCACCAAAGACGCCTCCATCCTGCCCTGGCGTCTTAAAGCCTCGCTGTACAGAATCTTAAGCTCAGAAGTAGCAGCCGCATTGCCGTAAATTTGAACAAAATGTTCATATGCCAGACCAGCCTCAAGATTTTTACCCTGCTCCAGATATTGCCGAACCGAACTAGCTGCCTGATCGACAAGAATAGCATTAAAATCCCCCAGGGCTGCCTTGATATCGGCCTGACCACTTGCCATTACCTCATCACAAGTACTTTCCAAATATTCGACATCTCTTTGATAAGCAGCCAGAGCCTCCGGCGGGG
>VAPK010031973.1_pt1 | contig 12942 bp, 11 predicted proteins | sample 3395031 | NCBI WGS metagenome assembly VAPK01 (sample SAMN08290443, study PRJNA428436) | hydrothermal vent metagenome | isolation source: Deep-sea hydrothermal vent chimney 1 | place: Pacific Ocean: Juan De Fuca Ridge | reverse complement strand
TTAGTGACTAAACCCTTTGAATGAGAAAGAATCGGGGACTTGTTCAATTTGGAAAATTCGATTGGGCATCCGAGTATTAAATTTTTTCTCTTTACCATTTAAATCACGCTCTCTCAGGTTAAAAGTGTTGCAGTCTGCTATTAAGTGTGATTTTCCACCAGGCATTTCGTAAGCATCTTGGACCCATTTTACAGGGTAGAGTGAGTTGGTTCCTTGTATACGGTCAATCAATTTAAAGTTATGATCGTAAATTAATGCTTCACCTTTTCTGGAGTTAGATAGCATATATCCGCGTGAATGTTTACGAATATGATGTGCTCCGTTTAAGTTGCTAATGACAACTTCATGTTCTAATGTTTGCTTATCAATGCGTACTAATAAACCTTGATAAAACAAGATAGTTAAAACTTTGCTTTCATCATAAGGATCAACAATTGCAGAGTTCATATGTGTTGTTTGAAACTTTCCAGAATAGCATTTAGTACGGTGATCCATTTGCTTGTCGAGAGTTCTAATTGAACCGTCTCCATAAGCATTAGGGTAACCATTTTCGGTTGCCCACCATGACCAGATTACGTCACCCTTAAAATCAACTTCTAAAAGCGTGTCAATACCACTGGCAGTGACTAATAAGCCATTTTTTGTACGGCGTAAGGATCTTAGTTGAGTAAATAATGGGTTGCGTATTTCTAAGTCTATTTCACCTTTGCTATTGAGTCGGGCAATATGTTCATCGCCAGCAACCCCATCTTCGGCACAGGGTAGACCACAAATAAAATATAAACCTTCCCCTTCAACATAGTGCATACCGAAAGGTTTGGTAGGGTATATTTCGTCTAAAAGTTTAATTTTACCTAATTCGCCTAAATGTTCTAATAATTGAAGTTTCCCACCTGGCTCTCCTTTAAAAACCTCATTAGAACGGTCTTTACCTTTTATAATTCTTTCAAGTCTAAACTTTGCGTAATCCCAGTTGGTTTGTGGGTACGATATAACAAATCTCATTGAAAACCTTTAGTTTAAGTGGTGGTGAAAATTTCTCATGGCTCTTAATAAAACGCAACTTATGATTGTAGAGCGGACTAAAGTCCGCTCTACAAAGTCTTAGTCTTTATTTTTAATCAAGCTGTGGTTTGTATATAGCTATGAAATTTTTTAATAATATACTAAATGTGCGTAGTATAACAAAGTTGTGAAAGCTAATATTTAAGAACTTAAAGCAACAAAAAAGGACTTAGATCTTTCTATGCCCTTTTTTGTTTTTCAATTTAGCGTTTAAGTTTACCCTGTAATATTTTATTTACTTCTCCAGGGTTGGCTTTACCTTGGCTCACTTTCATCACCTGGCCAACAAAAAAGCCAAATACTTTATCTTTACCGCTTAAATATTGCTCAACCTGAGCTGGGTTGTCAGTAATAATTTTATCAATAATGGCTTCAATAGCACCACTATCGGTAATCTGCTTAAGCCCTTGCTGGTCAATCACTTCGTCAGCTGTTAAATCACTTTCCCATAAGGCATCAAAGACCTGTTTGGCAATTTTTCCTGAAATTGTGCTATCAGCAATACGCTTCAGCAAGCCTGCTAAACGCTCTGCACTAATTGGTGAAGCAGTTATTTCAAGGTTTGCTTTATTTAAAGCACCAAGAAAATTACCGCTAACCCAGTTGCTACAAAGTCTGGGTTCACAACTCGACTGCTTGACCACTGTTTCAAAAAAATCGGCTAATTGACGTGATGAGGTTAGAATCGTTGCGGTTTCATTATCTTGGTCGTATTGAGCAATAAAACGTTGTTTTTTGACGCTAGGTAGTTCGGGTAAATCTGCTTTAACCTGAGCTCTTAGTTCGTCGCTGATTTCAACGGGCAATAAATCAGGGTCGGGGAAATAACGGTAATCATTAGCTTCTTCTTTACTACGCATAGAGCGCGTTTCATTTTTATCAGCATCATACAAACGAGTTTCTTGTACCACTGTGCCACCCGCTTCAATTAAATCAATTTGTCTTTCAACTTCAATATTAATAGCTTTTTCAACAAATTTGAAAGAGTTGATGTTTTTTAATTCTGCTCTAGTTCCATATTCTTGTTGGCCTTTTGGGCGAACAGAAACATTGGCATCACAACGGAATGAGCCTTCTTGCATATTGCCGTCACAAATCTCTAAATAACGAACTAATTCATGAATCATACGCATATAGGCAACGGCTTCTTTAGCTGAACGCATATCAGGTTCTGACACGATTTCTAATAAAGGTGTGCCTGCACGGTTTAAATCAATACCGGTTAGGCCGTGAAAGTCTTCGTGTAATGATTTGCCTGCATCTTCTTCTAAATGTGCACGGGTTACACCAATGCGTTTAGTTTTACCGTCAACTTCAATATCTAAATGGCCTATACCGACAATAGGGTGATCCATTTGACTGATTTGATAGCCTTTGGGTAAATCAGGGTAAAAATAGTTTTTTCTGGCAAATACAGAATAATCTGCTACTTCAGCTTCAATTGCCATACCAAATTTAACCGCCATACGAACAGCTTCTTTATTGAGTACAGGCAGTACGCCAGGCAAACCTAAGTCAACGGCGCAAGCTTGTGTGTTGGGTTCAGCGCCATAGGCTGTTGAGGCGGCAGAAAATATTTTTGATTTTGTTGCCATTTGGGCGTGAATTTCTAAGCCAATTACTGTTTCCCATTCCATCATATTCTCCTTATTCAAAACCTTTGGGTGTTTGTGTATGCCAGTCTGTCACTTGCTGATATTGGTGAGCAATATTTAATAGGTGGTCTTCAGTAAAATAATTACCTATCACCTGTAAACCTACAGGTTTATTATTTACAAAGCCTGCAGGTAATGACATGGCTGGTAGGCCTGCCAAGTTAATCGCTATGGTATAAATATCTGCTAGATACATTTCAATAGGGTCGCTGGTTTTTTCTCCTATACCAAAAGCAGTAGAAGGTGAAACGGGGCCCATTAATACGTCAACTTCAGAGAGTGCTTTGCTAAAATCTTCAGATATTAAGCGACGAATTTTTTGAGCCTTAATATAATAAGCATCGTAATAACCTGCTGATAGAGCATAAGTTCCCATTAAAATACGGCGTTTTACCTCTGCTCCAAAAGCCTCGCCCCGAGAGCGAATATATAAGTCATTCAGGTCGGCTGGGTCATCACAGCGATAACCAAAACGTACACCATCATAACGCGATAGGTTAGCAGAGCACTCAGCTGAGGCAATAACGTAATAAGCTGGAATTGCTAATTTCATATTGGGTAATGAAACTTCTTTAACCTCCGCACCCAGTTTTTTATATTCATTAACCGCTGTTTCTATTGCTGAGGCAATAGCATTGTTTAAGCCGTCACCAAAGAACTCTTTAGGTAAGCCTATTTTTAATCCTTCCAGGCTGTTATTTAATCCAGCCGAATAGTTAGGAACTTCTCTGTCTACACTGGTTGAATCTTTAGTGTCAAAGCCTGCCATAGTTTGCATTAAGATAGCTGCATCTTCAGCAGATCTGGCCATAGGTCCCCCTTGGTCCAAGCTGGATGCAAAGGCAATCATGCCATACCGAGAAACACGTCCATAAGTTGGCTTTAAACCTGTAATGCCACATAAGGATGCAGGTTGACGAATTGAACCGCCGGTATCTGTGCCTGTTACCGCAGGTGATAAGCGAGCGGCGACTGCAGCCGCTGAGCCACCTGAAGAACCGCCTGGAACAGTGCTGGTATCCCAGGGGTTTTGTACCGCACCGTAAAAACTGGTTTCATTGGATGAGCCCATAGCAAATTCATCCATATTTAATTTGCCGAGTGTTATGGCACCCGCAGCATTAAATTTTTCAATCACGGTGGCATTGTAGGGCGCAATAAAGTTATCCAACATTTTTGAACCGCAAGTTGTTTTAATGCCTTGGGTACAAAAAATATCTTTCTGGGCGATAGGAATACCGGTTAATAAACCAGCATCAGCGGATGCTAGTTGCGTATCGGCTCTTTTAGCTTGTTGTAAAGCATAGTCTTCAGCCACAGTGATAAAGCAGTTAAGCTGTTGATGTTTTTTAATTCTGTCGAGATACGCCTGAGTGAGCTCTAAGCTGGAGTACTCTTTTTCGCGCAGCCCTTTAGCCAGTTCTGTAATGGTTTTGTTGTGCATGATTATTCCGTTAGTCGAGAACTTTAGGGACGAGGTATAAACCCACTTCTGTTTGAGGGGCTAAGGCCTGAAAGTGATCTCGTTGATTTGTTTCTGTTGCGACATCAGGGCGCAAGCGTTGCATTTGATCCATAGGGTGAGCCATTGGTTTGATATCGTCGGTATTTATTTCACCCATTTGAGTCATTAAATCTAACATATTGGATAAATCGCTAGCATAAGCATCAATATCAGATTCATCAATGCCTAGTCTTGCCAGGTAGGCAATTTTTTTCACTTCGTCGGTTGTTAGCGACATTTTTAACTCCATTTGTTACTTTTTTTAAATATGATACTTTATATCTTGCTCAAATACCCACTAGATTGTTAAAGTAGTAAAATTTATATCGCTAAGGATACTGTAAAAGATGTTTAAAAGACTCCGCGGGCTTTTTTCTAATGATTTATCAATTGATTTAGGTACCGCTAACACCCTGATTTATATTCCTGGACAAGGCATTGTTCTGAATGAGCCATCTGTTGTGGCCATTAAGGAAGATAGGATTAGAGGAGCCAAAACAATTGCTGCTGTTGGGACGGATGCAAAAATGATGTTGGGTCGCACCCCAGGAAATATTACTGCTATTCGTCCTTTAAAAGATGGGGTTATTGCTGATTTTGCAGTGACTGAGCGGATGCTTCGTTTTTTTATTGAAAAAGTGCATGAAACGAAATTATTACGTCCAAGTCCACGTATATTGATTTGTGTTCCTTGTGGATCAACACAAGTAGAGCGTCGGGCCATTCGTGAATCTGCTGCAATGGCCGGAGCAAGAGAAGTTTATTTAATTGAGGAGCCAATGTCTGCAGCTGTGGGTGCAGGGCTGCCTGTTGATGAAGCGCATGGTTCTATGGTGCTAGATATTGGTGGTGGAACTTCTGAAGTTGCGGTTATCTCATTAAATGGTATCGTGTATTCAGCATCAGTCAGAATCGGTGGTGATCGCTTTGATGAGGCTATTATCAATTATGTGCGTAGAAATTATGGCACATTGATTGGAGAAGCGACAGCGGAAACCATTAAAAAAGAAATTGGAACGGCTTACCCTGGCAGTGAAGTAAAAGAGATTAAAATTACAGGTCGTAATTTAGCAGAAGGTGTACCTCGTAGTTTTTCTTTGAATAGTAATGAGATTTTAGAGTCTTTGCAAGAACCTTTGTCAGGTATTGTAGGGGCAGTAAAAGTTGCTTTGGAGCAAACTCCGCCAGAATTAGGTGCCGATGTGGCTGATCGAGGGATTGTATTAACAGGGGGTGGTGCATTATTAGCCGATATTGATCGATTAATTGCTGAAGAAACAGGGTTGCCGGTTTATATTGCCGATGACCCCTTAACTTGTGTAGCAAGAGGGGGTGGGATGGTGTTAGAAATGCTAGACGAGAAAGGTCTTTCTGCTTTTTCATTAGAATAAATTAAATTGATGTTGAGCCACGCTGGCTAGACTTGTGTCTGGCCATTTTTGTTTTAGGAATAAGTAAGTTACACCTGTTCCTGAGTTTGTAATTTGTGTGTTTTTTATCAACGGAGCCTGTTATAAAACTTTTATTTGCTTCTGGTCCTTCACTTAATACGCGGTTGTTGATTGTTGTACTCCTTTCGGTCGTATTGCTGGCTATTGATCATCGTAGTTCTAAAATGGACAATACACGATCAATTTTATCGGTACTGATTTATCCTGTTCAGCGTTTAGTTAGCTTGCCTGTGGAATGGGGTGAGCAGCTTAAAAATACAGTTGTATCCTATAGCGCCTTAAAAAAAGAAAATGCTGCGTTAAAAGAAAAACAGTTAATTGATAATATTAAACTGTTAAAACTAGCCTCATTGGAAAATGAAAATATTCGGCTTAGAGGCTTGTTAGAAAATTCATTTAAACTGGGTGAGCAAGTGTTGGTTGCCGAATTATTATCTGTTAATCTCGTGCCTTATGAGCATGTTATGGTAGTTAATAAAGGCTCTCGCTTTGGCGTACATAAAAAACAGGCTGTTATAGATGCCAATGGTGTGGTGGGGCAGGTGATTCGCTCACTCCCTTTAAGCTCGGAGGTTATGCTAATAACAGATCCTAACCATGCGATTCCTGTGCAGGTCAATAGAAATGGTTTACGAACTATTGCTATTGGTAGTGGTCAATTAGATCGATTGAATTTACCTTTTTTACCTAATAATGCTGATATTGTTGCTGGAGATTTACTGGTAAGCTCTGGGTTAGGCGGAACCTTTCCTCAGGGTTACCCTGTTGCAGTGGTCGATAAAGTGACCGCTCAACCTAATAAACCTTTTGCTAATATCTATGCAACACCCAAAGCCAAGTTAGATAGAATTCGGGAACTATTAATCGTTTGGAGTGATTCAACACCGGTTCCTCTATCAACGCCCAAAGTAGCAACTGATAACAAAGCAAATGAATAAGAATCAGTACAGTAAGCGATATTTTTTAACCTTGCTTATGGCTATGTGTTTGAATATATTACCCTTATCTAATGACATTAAAGCGTTAAACCCTGATTGGGTTTTATTGGTTTTAATTTATTGGACTCTTGCCGTGCCCGAACGGGTCGGCGTTTTTAATGCTTGGGTGTTGGGTATTCTTGTTGATGTGCTGACGGGGAGAGTTTTTGGTATGCATGGGTTAATTTATGCATTAGTTAATTTTACCTGTATAAAGTTTCACCGACAGTTAAGACATTACCCAGTGTTACAACAAGCAATATTTGTTTTTGTTTGTTTGCTGTTTGCGCAGGTTTTAGTTTTTTGGATTGAAAATGTTCAAGGTTCAATGGGCTTAACATGGCTTTTCTGGATGCCCGTCTTTACGGGGACAATTTGCTGGCCTTTTGTTTTTGCTGGCTTACGTTGGGTTCGCATATTGGGGCATATTGACTAAATTATGCATCGACATTATTCAATGAAAGACCCCTTAGCTGAGAACCGTATGTTTCTCAGTCGAACGGTTGCTGTTTTTGCTATTGTTTTATTATTGATGTGTGGGCTTGTTGGTCGTCTGATTTATTTACAGGTAGCGGGTCATGAACATTATTCAACGATGGCAAAATCAAATCGCATTAAAGTGGTACCATTGCCCCCCACTCGTGGAATTATTTATGATAGGCATGATCGAGTTTTAGCTGAGAATATCCCTTCCTATAGTTTGGAGCTGATTCCAGAACAAATTGAAAATTTGGATGAAACTTTACAGCGCTTACAAAAATTACTCGATATTTCTGATGAGAAAATAGCTCAGTTTTTAAAACACAAACATCAATCGAAACGGTTTGACAGTATTCCTTTATTATTACGAATGAGTGATGAAAAGGTAGCAAAATTTGCAGTCGTCCGACCGTATTATCCGGGTGTTGATGTGCATGCACGGTTAGTTAGACATTATCCTTATAAAGACTTAACCTCACACGTTGTTGGTTATGTAGGCAGAATTAATGAAAAAGAATTAAAAAGCCTTCCTGTTTCAGAATATAGAGGAACGCACCATGTGGGAAAGATCGGTATAGAGAAAACTTACGAATCTCAATTACATGGTAAAACGGGGTATTCAGAAATTGAAACAAATGCACAAAGGCGTGCAGTAAAAACCGTTTCAGCAGATGACCCAGTACCGGGTAAAAATTTACATTTAACTTTGGATGTTGACCTGCAAAAAACGGCTTATGATGCCTTGGAAGGGCATAATGGTGCGGTGGTTGCGATAGAAATTAAAACCGGTGAAGTTTTGGTTCTTGCCAGTCGCCCAGGGTTTGATCCAAATCCCTTTGTTTATGGAATTAGTAGTAAAGCATATCACGCGTTGCAACAATCAGATGCACAACCTTTGTTTAATAGAGCATTAAGAGGGCAATACCCACCTGGTTCAACCATTAAACCCTTTATTGCTTTGGCGGGACTTGAAAATAAGGTGACGGAGTTCCATCATAAATTATTTTGTCCAGGGTATTATCAACTTCCAAAGATCAAACATAAATATCGTGACTGGAAGACTTGGGGGCATGGACCTGTCGATATGAATGATGCAATTACGCAGTCTTGTGATGTTTATTTTTATAATTTAGCAAGAAATCTAGGTATAGAAAGGATACATGATTTTTTACAAAAATTTGGTTTTGGTGAAAAAACAGGGATAGATTTAGTCGGTGAAAAGGCGGGATTGTTACCTTCCAAAGCGTGGAAAAGAAGAGTTAAAAAACAGCCCTGGTATCCAGGAGAAACTTTAATTACAGGGATAGGGCAAGGTTTTTTGCAAGTAACGCCTTTGCAGTTAGCTAGAGCCACTGCAACCCTGGGAAATAAGGGCCATGTTGTTACCCCTTATTTAGTGGATAAAAATTATCATTTCAAGGCTGGCAGAGTAAACCCAGATGAACAAATAAAGTTGGATGAACAAAACGTAGATGATGTTATTTCTGCGATGGTCAATGTCGTACATGGTGCAAGAGGGACGGCAAGAAGGCTAAAGAAAGGAATTAATTATCAAATTGCAGGGAAAACCGGAACAGCGCAGGTTTTTACGGTTAAACAAGAAGAAAAATATAATAAAGATGAAGTAACTTTGAAGAATAGAGATCATGCCTTGTTTATTTCTTTTGCCCCAGCAGCTGATCCACAAATAGCGGTAGCGGTGGTAGTTGAAAATGGTGGGCATGGAGGCTCCGTAGCCGCCCCTATTGCAGGAAAGATAATGAAGCAGTATTTGATGCCTGAGGTGGAAACAGTTGATGAAAAATGAAACCAGGAGTGAACAGTTTCACCCCCCCTCGGTGATAGGGACTTTACTACGAAAATTACATGTTGATATCCCCCTTTTTATTGGTCTGGTGTTAGCGTGTTCTTTAAGTTTTTTAATATTGTATAGTGCGAGTGGGCAGGATATAGCTGTATTGATAAGACAAGCCGCTCGAATAGGGCTGGCTTTTTTCTTAATGATTGTTTTGGCCCATATAGAGCCTCAACAGTTTCACCGCCACTCTGCCAAATTATATACTTTAGGGGTGGTATTACTCCTTGCTGTTTTGATTTTTGGCATGGTGGGAAAAGGTGCTCAGCGTTGGTTAAATTTTGGCTTTTTTCGGTTTCAACCTTCAGAAATGATTAAAATCACCACGCCTATGATGATAGCCTGGTTTTTATCGGGTTACACTTTGCCGCCTAAAGCAAAGCAATTATTTATGGCTGCTCTACTGATTATTATTCCTACCGTTTTAATTGCCAAACAGCCGGATTTGGGTACAGCACTATTAGTCGCAAGTTCGGGTACGGCGGTCATCTTTTTTGCCGGTTTATCATGGCGGTTTATGGCGGCAACTGCTCTTGTACTAGCGGGACTAACTCCTGTGTTATGGCACTTTATGCGAGAGTATCAAAAAGCCAGGGTGTTAACCTTTTTAAACCCTGAAGCAGACCCTTTGGGTAGAGGCTACCATATTATTCAATCTAAAATAGCGATAGGTTCAGGTGGCCTGCATGGTAAAGGTTGGTTAGGCAGTACCCAATCTAATCTAGACTTTTTACCAGAAAGCTCGACTGATTTTATTTTTGCTGTTTTTGCGGAAGAGTTTGGCTTATCAGGTTGTCTGGGTTTGTTAGTTCTTTATTTATTGATTATAAGCCGCTGTTTGTATATTGCAGTACAAGCACAAGACACCTATAGTCGCTTATTAGCAGGTAGTTTAACTTTTACCTTTTTTGTCTATGTATTTGTTAATATTGGCATGGTTATAGGTATATTACCCGTTGTTGGCGTGCCATTACCTTTGATTAGTTACGGAGGAACTTCTATGGTTACTTTAATGGCAAGTTTTGGTATTTTAATGTCAATTCATACACATAGAAAATTTTTACCCACTTAAGCTATAAAGTTATTTTATTTGCTTAAGAATTACCCCTTGTTCGTAATGTTAAAGGCTGATTTATTTATGAAAAGAGTCACGGTTCAAATATTGTTTTGCTGTAGTTTTATCTTTAGTACAGCTGCATTTTCAGCAATTGAAGAAACAGAGCTGGTTAATAGCTTTATTAGTAATATGGTTAATAAACACCAGTTTGAAGAAAAAAAATTAAAAGAGCTGTTTAAATCTGTTGATATTAAAAAAAACATCATTAAAACCATGATGCGGCCTGCTGAAGGCACAATGACCTGGTATCAATATCGCAAAATATTTTTAACGGATAAGCGGATAAAAGCAGGGGTGAAATTCTGGCAAGAAAATGAAACTACATTAACAGCTGTGGAGCAAAAGTCTGGTGTCCCCGCTGAAATAATTACCGCAATTATTGGAGTGGAAACTTATTATGGGACACATACTGGAGGACACCGGGTTATTGATGCACTTTCTACTTTAGCCTTTGGCTACCCAAAACGAAGTCATTTTTTTAGCAATGAATTAGAACATTTTTTATTGCTTTGTCGTGAACAAAAAATGAACCCTTTGGAGCCAACAGGTTCGTATGCTGGAGCAATGGGGATTCCTCAGTTTATGCCAAGCAGTTACAGAGCTTATGCTGCTGATTTCGAAAATGATGGTAAACAAGATATCTGGGGTAACCCTGCCGATGCTATTGCAAGTGTGGCAAATTATTTTGCTATTCATCATTGGCGTAAGGGAGCAGGTGTGGCTTTCTTGGTTAAGGCAGAAGGTAAGTGCTATGTGAAAGACCTGAAAAAAGGTTTAAAGCCAGATAGAACATGGGCCGGAGTACAAACAATGGGTATTACAGCAGAGCAAAAAATAGAAGAGGGTGAACCCGTAAAGTTATTGGCATATCAACAACAAAACAGTACTGATTTATGGGTTGGCTTGCATAATTTTTATGTGATAACGCGTTATAACCATAGTAAGCTATACGGCATGGCTGTATATCAGTTGAGTCAGGCAATTTATAAGCAAAGACAGCAAGATAAGCTTTTATAAGCAGGTAGCGTGATAACTTAGAATAGGCGAGGCGAGTTTTGTTAATGAGAAAAATATTGATGGTATTAATAGCACTATTTAACAGTGCTTGTACGGATAATACTATAAAAGATAGAGGGCCAACCCATGTGCCTCTGGATGTTATGGCTGTTGCAGATGCAATACCTAAGTATGAGAAGAGAACACGGGCGGGTAATCCTGGTGTGTATAAGGTGCTTGGTAAACGCTATAAAATTTTAGCGCAAAGCAGTGGCTATAAAGAAACGGGGGTAGCATCGTGGTACGGGAAAAAATTTCATGGCAATAAAACAGCTAATGGTGAAAGGTATAATATGTATGCTATGACAGCCGCTCATAAAACCTTACCCATTCCAAGTTATGTGCGAGTAACAAATTTAAAAAATAAACGTGCAGTTGTTGTCAGAGTTAATGATAGAGGACCTTTTCATGATAACAGGATAATTGATTTATCCTATACCGCAGCTGTTAAGTTAGGATTTCAAAAACAAGGAACGGCTTTAGTGGAGGTGGAAGCCTTGGAGGTTGATTCTATATCAGGGGTTGAGCACAAAAATACTCGACTTAAAGAAGGAGGTGTGAAAACTGTATTTTTCTTGCAAGTGGCTTCCTTTAATCAAGCAGCAAATGCAACTAATTTACAGAGAAAGCTAGCAACGGCTAAAATTACATCAACAAGAGTTCAGCATGTCAGAAATCAACAGAATGATTTGTATAAAGTACAGGTAGGCCCACTATACTCTGAACAGCAAGCCAAACAAAAGAGTGAAAAACTGGCGAAAATAGGTTTTACCAATGCATTGCTAGTTGTTGAAAAAAAACCTTAGTCTCCTTAATATGTTTTAGGCAGTCATGACCGCATGAAGTATATTAAGCAACGGTGCTACAATATCCCTAACAATCTTTAAAGTTACTTTAATCAATGAAAATGTCATACTTTTTTAAGCACTTAATTTTTCTCATTTCACTACTGTTTTTTACAACTGTTGTTAATGCAGAAAACCCTATTTTAATTCCAGCAGCCCCTAGCATTGCTGCAAAAAGCTTTGTGTTAATAGATTTTAATAGTGGCAAGGTAATTGCCGAAAAAAATGCAGATATGCGACTATCTCCTGCTAGCCTAACCAAGATAATGACGGTTTATGTGGTATTTAGAGAGTTAAGAAATGGTCATTTAACATTAGATGAAAAAGTGACCATTAGTAAAAAGGCATGGCAAACACCCGGCTCAAGAATGTTTGTTGAAGTTAATAAGCAAGTTTCAATAGAAAATTTAATTCATGGTGTCGTTATTCAATCAGGTAATGATGCCAGTGTTGCTTTAGCGGAGCATGTGGCTGGTGATGAAGCAACTTTTGCAGCGATGATGAATCAACAAGCACAGCGTTTAGGTATGTTGGATAGCCATTTTGAAAATAGTACAGGACTACCAACTAAAAACCATTACACGACAGCCAGAGATTTAGCTAAATTAACCACGGCTGTTATTAGTGAGTTTCCTGATTATTATCGCTGGGATTCTGAAAAAGAGTTTACTTTTAATAATATTACTCAACCTAATCGGAATAAATTATTATGGCGTGATAAGTCAGTTGATGGTGTCAAAACAGGCTATACAGAAGAAGCGGGTTATTGCATGGTTGCATCTGCAAAACGTGAAAAAATGCGTTTAATTTCTGTGGTGATGGGAACAGCTAGTGCAAATGCTAGAGCGAATGAAAGCCAAACCTTATTAAACTACGGTTTTCGTTTTTTTGAAACGCACCAATTATATAAAGCTCAGGTATCTTTAACGGATGCAAG
>VAPK010149461.1_pt1 | contig 12944 bp, 13 predicted proteins | sample 3395031 | NCBI WGS metagenome assembly VAPK01 (sample SAMN08290443, study PRJNA428436) | hydrothermal vent metagenome | isolation source: Deep-sea hydrothermal vent chimney 1 | place: Pacific Ocean: Juan De Fuca Ridge | reverse complement strand
CGAACCTGGGACCAATAGATTAACAGTCTACTGCTCTACCAACTGAGCTATCGAGGAATGGTAGATATATTGCTATTGATTGTTAGATAATCAACAGAGCGCGAATTTTACTGTCTGGTTGGTTTTCGGTCAACCCTTAAATGACTAAAACTGATGATTATTTATGTTAGTTTATAGATAGGCTTATTCTTATTAACTTATGCCTTTAAAAATTCGGCTGCGCTGCGTATTACGTCAATACCTGCATTATCTTTATAAGCATTTTCGCTGATATGTCTGCGCCATGCTTTTGCTCCTGCTTGTCCCGCAAATAAGCCGAGCAAATGTCGACTCATGTGTTTTAAATAAACGCCCTGTTCAAGCTGCTCTTGCATGTAGCTTAAATAGTGTTCTAATATTTTTTCCTGAGAGATATTATTTGCTGCTGGCTCTTTATAGAGCTTTTCATCTACCGCCTTCATGATGAAGGGGTTGTGATAAACCTCCCGTCCCATCATGATGCCATCGACATGTTTGAGATGTGTTTCGCTTTGCTCTAATGTTTTTATTCCACCATTGATAATGATATCTAGTTGTGGAAATTCTTTTTTCATTTGATATACCAACTCATAATTGAGTGGGGGAACGTCGCGGTTTTGTTTTGGGCTTAAACCTTTTAGCCATGCTTTTCGTGCATGTATGATAAAGGTATTACAGCCTGCCTCTGAGACGATTTTAAGAAAGCGATACAAGCCTTGATATTCATCCATATCATCGATACCAATACGGTTTTTAACCGTCACAGGAATATTCACTGCCTTTTGCATTGCGATAACATTTTCTGCAACGAGTTCAGGTTCTGCCATTAAGCAGGCACCAAAAGCACCATTTTGTACCCTATCGCTGGGGCAGCCGACATTAATATTAACCTCGTCATAGCCATAGTCTTCTGCCATTTTTGCACACAATGCCATTGCCTTTGGCTCGCTCCCACCTAGTTGTAACGCGACGGGGTGTTCTTCTTTATTGTATTTAAGATAGCGCTTGGCATCACCGTGTATGAGTGCGCCTGTTGTGATCATTTCAGTATAAAGCACTGCATGTTTTGATATTAAGCGGAGTAGATATCGCTCGTGCCGATCGGTCCAATCGAGCATGGGTGCAACACAGAAACGGCGATCAAGATCAGACACATTTAACCTACAAAAAAAAGCAAAGATTATGATATGCTTCTGCATCATTGTAAATCACGGTATTAAAACATGGATGTTGGGGAATCAATACAAACAGGCAATTGGATTGCGCTATTTACCTATATGGGCTTTAGTTTTTTTGCAGGTTATGTCATCGGCTTTGCGACACGCACCTTTTTAAAGTTTGTTTTCTTTTTGACGGGCACGGCTTTAATCCTTCTTTTTGTTTTGCAATACAACAATCTTATTGATGTTAAATGGGAAGCTTTTGAGAATTTATACAATGGCTTAATTGGATGGATTTCTCCTCACCTTGGTGGCTTGAAAAGTTTTATTACGGCTAACCTTTCTTCTGCTGCTATGGCGGGTTTAGGGCTGTTTTGGGGATTTCGACGTAAAGGTTAATCATAAAAACTACCTAAGAACTAGGGTATAGGCACCCCACCCTTATTTACATAATTGATATGGTAGTTTTTACTGAGCTTAGCGTAGCACCACCTTATTAATTACCTTCTTAGTGCATAGGGCACCCCCCCTGTTTTTACAAGATTCTATCGCTGGCACTTAGCGCAATAAAATGTAGAGCGTTGTCCCTGTGTCATTTTCTTTACAGCAGAATTACAAACCAAACACGGCTCATCTGCTCTGCCGTAAACATTTAATTGCTGTTGAAAGTAACCTGGGCTTCCTTCTGCTTGTACGAAGTCTTTTAGCGTTGTCCCACCCTGCTCTATCGCTGCGGCTAATACTTCTTTTATGACTTCCAGTAGTTTTTGATAACGAGCTTTGGATATTTTTCCTGCTGAGCGCTTTGGTGAAATCCCTGCTTTGAATAGACTTTCACAGGCATAAATATTACCGACACCAACGACCACATGACCATTCATTATAAATTGCTTAATACTGACTGTTCGTCCGCGAGATTGTTGGTACAAATAATTTGTATTGAAGTCATCAGTTAAAGGTTCTGGGCCTAAGCTGCGTAGTAATTTATGTTTAAGTGGGTTTTGTATTGTCCATAGTACCGCACCAAATCGACGCGGATCTCGTAAGCGAATCAGTTTATTATTTTCAAATATGATATCAACGTGATCGTGTTTTTCGTGAGGCGTACCTACTTCTAAAATTCGTAAACTTCCCGACATCCCAAGGTGAATTAAGGTGGTGCCTTTTTGTACTTTTAATAAAATATATTTTCCACGACGCTCAACTGCATTTATCGTTTGACCAACCATGTCTTGAATTTCTTCAGGTATCGGCCAACGTAATTTTGCTTGGCGCACTATGACATCAACCACTTTTTGATTTTCTATATACGGCTTAATGCCTTTACGGGTGGTTTCAACTTCGGGGAGTTCTGGCACTATTTACTTTTCCAACGGCTCTTTAAAGCCGTCTACGCCGCTTTGTAAAAGGCCAAAGACAGTCTCTGAAATTAAATAGACTTTGTCACCCTTAAGAATATAGCGTTTTTGGGATATTGCATTAAGACTTCCAAAAATCATTTTTACACCATTAAAACTGACACTCAATCTATTTTGATCTAGCCCGTAACTGGCTAAGTCCTTTCCCCTTACATCATAATTTGTCTTGGCATCTTCTGATAACAGGGTAAACAAATGGCGCATTTTATCTTTATCGGCAATAAATTCTTCAGGTTTGGTGACCTTCCAGACAGCATCTTTATTGTGAATAACAATATCTTCGTGATCTTCTGAGTGAATGATTACTTCAGTAACCTCTGCGCCTATTGCCTTATCATAAAGGGTGTTGTTATCTTTCGTGTCTTTGTAAAAGATAACGAAAAGTACCAATGCAACCAGCAGTAGTAGTAATCCAATATTTTGAATTAAGCGTTTTTTATTTGGACTAGCCATCTTTCTTTTTCTTTTTTTCCATCACGGGTGCTTTAATTCCATAGCTCATTATCATTCTATCTTGTGTTGCAGAATTCACCGTAAAGGAAAGATGGCTGAGAAATTTCCCTTGGGTATCATACAAGTACACTGAATTACCTATTTTAGTGAATACACAGTTACGTATTTCATGACGGTCAACTGGACTTAGAAATTTATAATTACACTCGCCACTGGTATCAAAAGCAAATTCCATTCTAAACTTACTCGGTGGGAATTGGCGGCTATCTTTAGGACGAAAAACATTCGAAACTTTCTGACCGTTTTGTTCTTCAAAAGAATGAACCCAATGTTGGTAAAAGCTAGTGTTTAATGACTCTTTTGGTTTTGTGCTCTCATCCGAACCTTCCATCCCAGCACAGGCTGATAAAAACAATGCACTAAGTAACATTGCTGGTAAAACAAATTTATTTCTAAGCATCTTCACATCTCCCCTTTATTTATATGCTTTCAAGCTCGCCCCCGAACCTAAAAAAATTAACGCTTTCTGCGCCTCAACCAGCGCACTGTCCCAAATACTAATAAGCCGACAGGCAATCCTATCCATAATATGGCAAGCGCTATTCTACCTGTATCGGATAGTTCTATTGTTGTTCCTGGAGCCACTTTTGATTTAATTGAAACTAAGTCATCATCTTGACCCAACCAATTAAAGATATTCAAAGACAAATCAAGATTACTGCCCTGACCAATATAACTGTTTTGCATAAAGTCACTATCGCCAATAACGATAACACGTTGCTCTTGTTGGCTACTTTCGTCACTCTCAGACTGGCTCGGCTTCTTACGAGTTAACACCATCCCCATATCCAATGGACCGGGAATATCGGCTTCGTCATCAAACTTTACATTGCCTGTGACTTCTCCAGACTCCAACCAGCTAGTGGGTAATGTACTTAAGAATGGCTGGTATTGCCAATCAGAATCTTTAATTTCTTCATCTCTAAGAATGGCGGTTGCAAAAGGAAAAAGCGTATGAGCATTTAACTCTTGGGTTAAATCAGATGTCCCATAATCAATCACTGCAATAGCCGCAGGATGTTTTATACCGAGCATATCTTGTAAAGCCTGATTTGCATCCAATAATGTTCCCTCATGAATTTTTAAGCCTAGGTGTTGCTCTATATCAGCCAAGCCCTTTAAGTCACCGGGTTCATGTAACCACAGTAAATTCCCACCCTGTTTTAAATAGTCACTGACTATTTTAACTTCACCTTCAAGATAATCATTTAGCGGCGCAGAAATCACTAAAAATGCTGTGTTTTCAGGGATACTTTGAGTCCTTAACAAATTATGAGGCTGCAAAAGAAAACCTTTATTTTGTAACACAGCTGCAAGCTGTGAAAGCCCATTAGATTTTTCTTGAAAGGGTGATGTCTCACCATGACCTTCAACAAATACGGCAAGTCTTGGTTTATCTCGCGACAATCGTTGCAACACATTGCTCATGGTTTGCTCATCGACGGAGCTAATAACTTCCTGTCTCTCACCTAGTTTAACAACCAACTGGCCACTGTATAAAACGCCATCTGCTTTTGCCCTTGCTGGCTCAATATCTGGATTTACAATTTCTAATTTTATATCTTCTTTATACCTTCGATACTTTGCAATCACCTCTTTTAATTTTTCATGATCCACTTCATTATCAGGAACATAAGCAGTTAAAACTAAAGGCTTACTGATTCTTTCTAGCAAGGTTTGAGTTGACTCATTCAGTGAGTTTCGCTGGTTATGCGTCATATCAATATTTGTATGATATGTTTTACCTAGCCAACCTAGCACCCCTGTTATGCCTATAAAAAGCAGGTAGAAAATAATATTCTGAATGCGTAAAGTCGTTTGCGTATTCATCGTAACAACCTATCATTGTCTAGCTTACGAACCGCTAGAATCAAAAAGCCAACGATAAACAAGAGGTAATAAACAATATCACTGCTATCAATAATACCGCTAACAAATGCTTCATAATGACTAAAATGTGAAAGGTAAATAAATAGCTCACTGCTATTACTTTGTGAACTACCCGAAAGATAAAGCACTACCAAAAACATCAATAATCCAAAACTACTCACTGCTGCAATTACTGGTTCGCGGGTTAGACTAGAAATATACAAACCTGCAGCGGCAAAAGATGCCAACAATAAAAATAAGCCAATTGTGGAAGAGCTAATCATCCCCCAATCCAACTGGGTGCTAAATGATAAGGCTAAGGGTAGCAACAGTAACATGCCAACAAATAAGCCAATAAAGAATATCACCCCAAGGTATTTACCCAATACTATTTGCAATGAGGTAATCGGCGAAGATGTCAGCAAGGTTAGGGTTTTATTCATTCGCTCTTCGGCAAACAGGCGCATCGTCATAATCGGCATAACTGCTAACATGATAATACCTGCCCAAAGATACACGAGAGTGACGATATACAACGTTGCACCGATGGAGTTATCAACTGTTGCTACTGTTTTTTGATATTCCACAAAGTCATCAACGCGTGATAAAAATAGCATGGCTAGAATAAACTGTAATATGGCCAACACGCTCCAAGCGAGTGGTGAGTTAAACATGCGCTTTAACTCAGTTGTGGCAATTGCAAAAATCTTATTCATCCATTTGCCGCCTTATTTGGCTCATCTACTTTTTCCTGTGCTGTTTCCCCATGAATCAAGTCCATAAAGATTTGTTCCAGTGTTTCTTTATGTTTTGATAGCTCATTCAATTTCCAGTTCTTTGCAACGGCTAGTTGATATATCTCGCTTGTGTCTGGATCACTGGGCTTACCTGAGCTGCTGGGACTGCTCTGGCTATAACGCAATAGAAACTTAGTTTTACTACTATCTGTCTTAAGCACTTCAACGCTTTTCACACCAGTAAGTTTCTCTAAGGACTGTTTATCGCCACCTTCATCAAAACCAACTGAAACAAAAGAAGCTTGCTGACGATTCTCTAACTGTGCAAAGGTATCAGAGAAGACCGTCACGCCTTGATTAATAATTTGTACACGATCACAAACTGCCTGTACTTCAGGCAAAATATGAGAGGATAAAACCACACTGTGATCTTTACCTAGCTCACGTATCAATTCACGGATTTGGCGAATCTGAATAGGGTCTAAACCCACTGTTGGCTCATCCAAAACTACGATTTCTGGCTGATGCAAAATTGCTTGAGCAATACCAACGCGCTGTTGAAAACCTTTCGATAAATTAGTGATTAGTCGATTTGACATCTCTTGTAATCCACAGCGGTCAATCGCCAAATCAATAAATTTTTTACGCTTTGATTTTGGAATATCATGTAAAGCCGCACAATATTTTAAGAACTCGCGCGGTGTCATATCACGATAGATAGGCGGCTGCTCTGGAAGGTAACCTATTGAACGTTTTGCCTGCTGCGGGTCTTCTATAAGGTCAACACCATTAATTTTAATCTCACCCGAAGAAGGTGAAATATTACCCGTCAGCATCTGCATTGTAGTCGACTTTCCAGCACCATTTGGACCAAGCAAACCCAGCACTTCGCCTTTACGAAGTGTTAAATTATAATCTTTAACCACATGATGATTACCGTAATAGCGATTTAAAGCGACTACTTCTATTAGAGCGTTATTGCTCATTGATATTTATTCCCCGTTCTCTACTTTGCCCAAAGAGAGTGTTTTTATTTTTTATTGCATTTGATTATAGCAAGTAAGCGAGGTGATTCACAGTCCCAAAGCCATATGGCACCCCCCCTTTTTTACATAATTGTAATGACATAACTTCTTTGTCACCTGTCTGAATACAATATATTATTAATCAAAAATCATTGATAATTAGTTAATCATTTTTCTTAAGTCTAAATATGAAAGCACGAATCTGTAAAAGCTGTGATGCAATCAACCCCTATCATGTTCCTAATTGTCGAAAATGTGGAAAGGTTTTGGCATATATTGATATAAAGCGGGCTCCAGATTATGTAGCGAAAGATTTTTATTCTGGTGAACCCTATAGTGACCCTACTTCAAAGAGTCGTTCTAAAGTAGCTGATTCATCCATAACTGATAGCCAAGTTTTAGAGAGAAAACTAGCTAGAAAAAACATGATGAAAGCAATAGCCATCATCTATTTAGTGGTTGCCTTAATAATTCTTTACATGACAAAAGTTTCTATGACAGACCTTGAAAGGCTAAACAGGGGCAAATTAGGTTCTGACACTCCTTTTTTATATGATACAACTCAATTCGCATTAAAAGTAGCTAACCCAAATAGTTACACAAATGGATATGGAATTTTTGGCATTGTTTTGCTCCCTTTGGGAATTTTAGCTTTACCAGCAACATTAATAGCCGACACTTTAAGCCTACCTTATGATTACTATTTGTATTCAAAGGCAAAGCCTCAGTTAGCAATCTGGAATAAAGTGTCCAGAAAAAGAGCATTATTAGAAGACTTTTCTTCACAACAAGAAAAGACACAGTTTGAAAAACATTATGGGAAATATAATGCTTATAGAATACATATGACAACGAGGCACTCTGTCGGCCCTAATTATATGCATCCTAATAAAGTCATAAGCCTTTATAAAGTTGCCCATCAACATCCAGAACATAAATACAGCAGGAATATCTTAACTGACATCGCTAAAAGTGCTTATGATTTAGATGAGAAAATACTTGATGAACTCTATACGCTCAGCAAACTTGATATTGATTCTAATTCAAGTTTTATAGCTTCTGTCATAAAAGATGATATGGATTCAGGCTTTGCTAATAACTATTACACAACTGTATTTTCTGAAACAAAAATGGAAGAAAATACCAGGCTATCCATCTTAAAGACATTAGAAAGTGCATACTTTAGAAGAGTCAACCATGTAGAAGAATGGATTGAGTCACGCGAAAAAATGATACGAGAAGAGAAGAAACTAACGAGTACTAGCTCTAAAAAAGAGATTTCAAATAGAGAACGCTGGGAAAGAGGCTTTGAAAATCTAAATAAACGTATCAGCGAATATACAGCCAGCTATGAAAAATCAAAAAATAGATTACCTAGAATTAGAAGAGCGATACTTAATGCCCAGAACATTGAATTCCTTCAATATAAAATACAGAAGCTACCACAAGGCAAAGCCCGCTTTCAAGGAAAGCTAGTACTCGAAGAATCTTGCCTAAAATTAAAAACAAAAGAGACAACACGGACAGTTATTTTTCCTGCTTCTTTTGAGCTTGCTTATTTCAACGGCAGAGTGATGGTTAAAAAGGAAGAGAATATTCGGTCTTTTGTAAACTCTTGGTATCAGCCAAAAACAGATACCGGTGGCTATTTAACAAACAACCCTAGCGAGCTATCTCTATCTCCTCCCGTGAAGTGTATTAGCGATGAGTACTTAGTTGTTGATGAACAGTTCGGTGAAGAAGACACAGAAGACTTGAGAAGAAGATCTACTAAAAATTATTAATATATTCTCTGAATATCTCTATATTAAGGGCACCCCCACCCTTTTTAAACAATTGTCTTAGCTAGAGAACATTCCTAGGCCCAGCGCAACAGAAGTTAGCAAAACAGCCAGCAGTAAACCTAGCATGATGAGTAAAAAAACACCTATTACTTTCCAAAAGACAGCTTGAGATACAAACATCTGTTCTAAATTTCCAGTGGTTTTAATTGCAAGGAATTTCTTTATTGAGCAGAAATATTTAAAAATCAGAAATGATGATATTAAGATACTGATGCTTACGAATATAAATAAGATACTCACAGCGAGAAGGGGCTATAGTAAGGAGAGAAATTATCTGATTTCTTAAGATCCTAGACATATCTATTGCAACGTCAATACCTAGTAGTACACCAATAATCAAACCAACTTTATGATTTCTTAAACACATAAAAAAACCCGCAGAAGCGGGTTTCGAATTTCTTAGCTGTATAAGTAAATAATTACTTCATTTTAGCTTCTTTAAACTCAACATGCTTACGAACTTTTGGGTCGTACATTTTCTTAACTAATTTCTCAGTCATAGTACGTTTGTTCTTTGTGGTTGTGTAGAAATAACCTGTTCCAGCAGTTGATACTAATTTGATTTTATCACGCATGTCTCTATCTCCTAAACCCTTATCTAAACTTTTATGCCACGAGAGCGAACATCAGCTAATACAACATCAATACCTTTCTTATCGATGATACGCATTCCTTTTGCTGTTAAACGTAGCTTTACGAAACGGTTCTCAGACTCAACCCAAAAACGATGGGTGTGTAAGTTTGGCAAGAAACGACGCTTTGTCTTGTTATGTGCATGCGATACATTGTTACCTGATACCGGATGCTTCCCTGTTACTTGGCATACTTTAGCCATGATAAATTACTCCAAAAACTATGTAATTGAATAGCTTAGCTTCACACCAACCTGAGCAATTACGAAAATATTATGATCTAAACACCCAAACAACAACTCGGATGTTGAAAGGCGCGTAATCATATACAATCATTGTTAAACCAGCAAGTTTAATCTTGCTTTAAATACAGAAAATTAACGCAAAAAGCTTTGATAGGCCAGATTTTGGGTTTCATCCCAATATTCATAGCCAAGGTCTTCTAAAAATTGACTAAATTGTGATCGCTGATCTTGAGGAACTTGTATCCCTATCAAGACTCGACCAAAGTCTGAACCATGATTACGATAATGAAATAGGCTGATATTCCAGTTTCCACCCATCTTCTCTAGGAAGTGTAGTAGAGCGCCCGGTCTTTCTGGAAAACTAAAACGATATAGTACTTCATCTTTTACGCCTTGTGCATGCCCACCGACCATAAATCGCAAGTGAACTTTTGCCAGTTCATTATTGCTAAGGTCAAGCACTTCATAGCCCTTACTCGTCAAATTCTCTTTTATTTGTTGCTTCTCTTCATTTCCATTAGAGATTTTCACCCCAGTAAATACTTGAGCTTTTGCCTTATCTGAATAACGGTAATTAAATTCTGTAATGGAGCGATCACCCAATGCTTCACAGAAGTGTCTAAAGCTATTTGGCTCTTCAGGTATTGTGACAGCAAAAATTGCTTCACGTTTTTCACCAAGCTCTGCTCTTTCAGCTACATGTCGTAAGCGATCAAAATTTATATTTGCGCCGCTGGTAATTGAAATTAATTGTTTGTCTTTAATTTCATTCTTCGCTATATACTTCTTTAGCCCTGCTGTTGCTAATGCTCCCGCTGGCTCTACCAGTGTTCTGGTATCTTCAAAAACATCTTTAATCGCTGCGCAAGTTTCATCGGTGCTGACGGTAATCATCTCATCGACAACGTTCTTGGCAATTTCAAATGTATTAACGCCTGCTTTTCTAACTGCAGCACCATCGGCGAATGTACCAATGCTTTCTAATTCAACCAACTCTCCCTTGGCGATTGACTGAGTCATGCTAGATGCTTCTTCGTGCTCGACACCAATAATCTTAGTAGATGGACTCAGGTACTTTATATAAGTCGCGATGCCAGAGATTAAGCCACCACCACCAACGGCGATAAAGATCATATCAATCGGGTCTGGATGTTGACGTAACAATTCCATACCAATCGTACCCTGCCCTGCTATTACATCTATATCATCAAAGGGGTGAATAAATGTCATGCCGTGCTTCTCTGATAACGCCATTGCATGCGCATAGGCCTCGTCAAATGTATTACCTACTAACAGCGCATTTCCACCATGTAACTCAACCCCTTTAACCTTGATATCTGGGGTGATAACTGGCATCACAATCGTTGTTTCAATGCCTAATTTAGCTCCTGAGATTGCAACACCTTGAGCATGATTTCCCGCCGAAGCCGCTACAACACCCCGTGCTTTTTCTTCATCAGAGAGTTGAAACATGCGATTAAACGCACCTCTTAATTTAAATGAGAAAACGGCTTGTAAGTCTTCTCGTTTTAAATACACCTGATTCCCACAACGCTTTGAAAGTGAGCTTGCTAGCTCTAACGGTGTCTCAATGGCAACATCATAGACACGTGCTGTCAGAATTTTCTCTATAAGGTTATTATTCATGGTTTGGACTTTACGAGGTGTTTACTAAAGGTGCAAGTGAATTAAGAGCTACTTTATTAATAAGTTGAGACCTCCATTGCTTGTTTCGGTATGATAGCGCCAAACAAAATTAATGGAGCACATCATGACACAAGATGAAATGAAAATTGCGGCGGCAGAAGCTGCCCTTGAATATGTTGAAGCAGGAATGATTGTTGGCATCGGCACTGGTTCTACTGCAAATCACTTTATTGATTTACTTGCCTCAGTTAAAGGAAAAATAGATGGTACTGTTGCCAGCTCAGTTGCCAGTGAAGAGCGTTTGAAGAGTCACGGTATTCCTGTGATGGATTTAAATAGTGCAGGAGAACTTGCACTTTATGTTGATGGCGCTGATGAGTCAGATAAGCACCTCAACCTTATTAAAGGTGGTGGCGGTGCATTAACCCGTGAGAAAATTGTAGCAGGGGCTAGTGACAAGTTCATCTGTATTGCGGATGATACTAAACTGGTTGATGTAATGGGAAAGTTTCCATTACCTGTTGAAGTGATTCCAATGGCACGAAGTTATATAGGACGTGAGATAGTAAAATTAGGTGGTCAGCCTGAGTTACGTGAAGGTTTTATTACCGATAATGGCAATATCATTATTGATATTCATGGTCTTGAGATTATGGAGCCAGTAAAACTAGAAGATGCATTTAATAAGCTTGCGGGGGTTGTCACTATCGGGCTTTTTGCTCGCCGTCCAGCGGATGTTTTAATTCTAGGCACAGAAAATGGTGCAAAAGTAATCACTTAAGCCCCGTTATTTGATGTTGCAATATAAACTAGGTTGTTAGCCAGCGCTGTGCTCTGGCTCAACCAGTTTTAACTGATCGCTTTTAATTCGTTTGAAAATTTCTTCACGATGTACAGCGATTTCTCTTGGCGCATCAATACCTATTCGCACTTGATTTCCTTTTACACCAAGCACAGTGATTGTTATATCATCACCGATCATTAGCGCTTCGCCAATGCGTCTCGTTAAAATTAACATCCTTCATTCTCCATTATTATAATTATGTAACCTCTATCCTGAGGTTATCTAATTTCCATCACTTTTATTATTCGTGTAGCCTCTATTTGTAGTTGTTTTTATATAAGAGAGCCACTTTATCAGATGGACGGTGTAATAATGACACACCTCGCCTGAACCCAGACTTAAGATGCTTCATTCTTATTAATTTTTTTAATGATAGCTACAATTGAGACCTTTGTACGAGAGTATAGAGACCGCAAAGGCCTCACAATTATTAAAAAAAGGGGGGGGTGCCATTTACATTATTTAGACTAATTGGATACAGCTTTCTTGTCAGGGTGCTACTCAAGAACTCAGGTCTTATGATCTAATCCAAAAGCATCATGTAAACTTCTAACAGCTAGCTCTAGATATTTTTCATCAACCACAACGGAGACTTTTATTTCTGAGGTTGAAATCAGCTGAATATTTATATTATCTTTAGCGAGTGACTCAAACATTTGTGTGGCAACACCAGCATGGGAGCGCATTCCACCACCAATAATCGAAACCTTGGCAATTTTATCATCTCCATTACAATCTTTTGCTCCCAGTTTTTCACCCGTCTCACAAAGTATTTCTTTCGCTTGTTTATAATCATTACGATGCACAGTAAAGGTGAAATCAGTTGTGCCATCTTTACCAATATTCTGCACTATCATATCGACTTCTATATTTGCAGCTGAAATAGGTCCTAGAATTTTATGAGCAACACCTGGCTGATCAGGTACACCTGTTACTGTCAATTGTGCTTCATCTCTATTAAATGCTATGCCACGAACCAATACTTCTTCCAT
>VAPK010262806.1_pt1 | contig 12949 bp, 5 predicted proteins | sample 3395031 | NCBI WGS metagenome assembly VAPK01 (sample SAMN08290443, study PRJNA428436) | hydrothermal vent metagenome | isolation source: Deep-sea hydrothermal vent chimney 1 | place: Pacific Ocean: Juan De Fuca Ridge | reverse complement strand
CGTGCACGTTCCTTAAATTCAGGAGAGACTATATGAAGAACAGAATAGTGCAGATCTCCCAGACCGGACAAGCCAATCCATGTTTGCATGTTGAGTCTGAAATTCAACATCCGCTTAGGCAAGCGATTTGCCAGGTATTGAAGGAAACAACGCACGCGAAAATCATACCGCTTGTCGCTCTATCCCTCGCTGGACTAGCGAGTCCCTCACTGGCGCAGCAAGCCAGAATTGATGTTGCTAACCTCGATGGCAGCAACGGTTTTATGTTTGTCCCCGTGAACGCGTATGACGGCACGGGTGGCTCAGTGAGTGCAGCGGGTGATATCAATGGCGATGGCATCGATGATTTGGTGATCGGTGCTGAAAATGCCAGTCCTAACGGCTATCTATCCGGCGCCAGCTATGTAGTGTTTGGTACTAGTGAAGTGGGTGGCAACGGCACTGTGGAGCTTTCCGCACTCAATGGCACCAACGGTTTTGTACTCAACGGTGTGACCGGTGGTGATGAAACAGAACAAGAAGTGGGTGACCGCGCGGGTTCTTCGGTGAGCGCAGCAGGCGATATCAACGGCGATGGCATCGATGATCTGGTCATCGGGGCTTTTAGTGCCAACGGTTTCGACGGCGCCAGTTATGTAGTGTTTGGTAGTGATCAAGGTTTTACTGCATCGATTGAGCTGTCTGACCTCAATGGCAATAACGGTTTTGTACTGAATGGTGACTACTCTACCGGTCGCTCGGGTATCTCTGTGAGTGGAGCAGGTGATATTAATGGTGATGGCGTTGATGATTTATTGATTGGCGCTGATGATGCGAATACAGCTGGTGTCAGATTCGCTGGTGCCAGCTATGTGGTATTTGGTGGCAACGAAGTGGGTTTCAGCGGCACACTGGATTTGTCCACACTTGATGGCAGCAACGGTTTTGTTCTCAATGGCGTGGCCCTTGGTGACACGGGTCGTTCGGTGAGTGTTGCAGGTGATGTTAATGGTGACGGTATTGATGACTTGCTGATTGGCGCTACTGGTGTTAATGCCAGTTTTGTTGTGTTCGGTACCAGCGGTGTGGGTGCTAGCGGCACGCTAGATCTGTCTGCGCTTGATGGCAGGGATGGTTTTGTGATCAATGGCATAGTTGGTGGAGATAGTTTGGGTAGTTCAGTAAGCGGAGCAGGCGATGTTAACGGTGACGGTATCGATGACCTGGTGATCGGTGCTAGTAGGGCCGATCCAAACGGCAGGAACTCCGGCGCCAGCTATATTGTGTTTGGCGCCAGCGATGTAGGTGCTGGCGGTACACTGGAGCTATCCGCGTTTAATGGCAGCAATGGCTTTGTACTCAACGGTGTGATTGAGAGAACCTATTCGGGTGGCGCTGTGAGCGCAGCAGGCGATGTCAACGACGATGGTATCGATGACCTATTGATTGGTGCTGGTCGTAACAGTTTCGTGGTATTTGGTGGCAGAGAAATTGGCAGCAATGGTAGGCAAGAGTTGTCTAACCTTAATGGCGGCAACGGTTTTGGTATCAATGTCTCTGGCGTCGGAGTGAGCTCTGTGAGCGGAGTGGGCGACGTCAACGCCGATGGCGTGGATGACATCATGGTTGGCCGATATGTGGTCTTTGGTCAGAAAGCTGACGATCGTCTACAAGCCACGCTTGATGTTCAAGTGTCAGCCAGCAATGATGATGCCGAAGAGAATGTCGCCACTGACAAGGTCAAACCAGGCAGCAGTGATCTTGAGTTTGGAGATCAAGGCGGAAAAAATCAGTTAGTGGGCATGCGTTTTAATGATCTTGGCATTCCACAAGGCGCCACAATCACCAATGCTTTTATCCAGTTTCAGGTTGATGAGATGCATTCTGGTGCCGCTATCCTGATGATAGAAGGTCAGGCCACCGATAATGCACTGACATTTGCCAGAGCCAACGGCAACATCTCTTCCCGAGGTCGAACCAATGCTGTTGTTGACTGGCAACCGGCACCGTGGACAACAGTGGGTGAAGCGGGATCTGATCAGCAAACCTCGAATATTGCTTCAGTGATTCAGGAGATTGTTGGTCGACCTGGATGGTCAAGCGGTAACTCGCTGGCAATTATCATCACTGGCAATGGACGGCGCGTTGCAGAATCGTTTAACGGCGATGCTGCTGGAGCCCCTGAGCTGCATGTGGAATATAGACTCATCAATCAGGCGCCGGTAGTGGATGCAGGATCCGGTCAAACCATTACTTTGCCCTTGAATGAAGTTAACCTGGATGGCACGGTTAGTGATGATGGCCTACCTGCCCCGGATGAATTAGTCACTACCTGGAGCAAAGTGAGCGGTCCGGGTACTGTGATCTTTGCTGATACCAACGCCGTGGATACCACCGCCAGTTTTGATACCGAAGGAACCTATGTGTTGCGTTTGACCGCTGATGACGGCAGTCAGAGCGTCTTTGATGAACTCACCGTGATTGTCAATGCAGCGGGAACTCCGGCACCTGGTCAGCCAGCATTGTTTGAACTATCCAGTCTCAATGGTGACAACGGTTTTGTACTCAACGGTATATCCAGGGATGACTATTCGGGTTTCTCGGTGAATTCGGCTGGCGATCTCAACGGCGATGGTATTGATGACTTTGTGATTGGTAGTAAAGTCGATGAAACTTATGTGGTGTTTGGCGGTAGCAGAGTGGGGAGCAGAGGTCTTGTGGAACTCTCCGAGCTGGATGGCAGTAACGGCTTTGTGCTGAATGGCGTGGCAGCGGGTAATTTTTCGGAGACCTTTTCGTATAACTCGGGTAACCAGGTGAGCGCGGCGGGGGATGTTAACGGCGATGGCATCGATGATTTGCTGATTGGCGCGAGCGGCCGTGGTTCTCGTGGCCTCGGCAGTACCATCGGTGTCAATGGGGCTAGTTATGTCGTATTTGGTGCCAGTGGGGTGGGTGCCAGCGGTACTGTGGAACTCACAGCGCTGGATGGTGACAATGGCTTTGTCCTCAATGGTATCGCTGGGGGTGATTATGCGGGCCGTTCGGGTTATTCGGTGAGTGCTGCTGGCGATATCAACGGTGATGGTAGCACTGATTTGCTGATCGGCGCTCTTGATGCCAGTCCAAACGGAAATATGTCCGGTGCCAGTTACGTGGTGTTTGGCGCCAGCGAATTGAGTAGCAGCGCAACACTTGAGTTGTCGGCGCTGGATGGCAGCAACGGTTTTGTACTCAACGGAGTAGCAGAAGGCGATATTTCGGGCTTTTCTGTAAGCGGAGCGGGTGATGTCAACGGCGATGGCGTCGATGATTTGCTAATCGGCGCTCCCGACTCCTATGCTAGCGGCAATCGCTCCAGTACCAATTATGTGGTGTTTGGTGGCGGCGCAGTGGGTAGCAGCGGCACGCTTGAACTATCAGCGCTAGATGGTAGCAACGGCTTTGTGCTCAACGGCGTGACAGCACAGAATGTCGTGTCAACGCAGGATCGTGCGGGTGTCTCGGTAAGTACGGCTGGCGATATCAATGGCGATGGGATCAATGACCTGCTGATCGGTGCGAATGAAGGCAATTACAACGGCTCCGGTGCCAGTTATGTAGTGTTTGGTGCCAACGAGGTGGGTGTTAGTGGTAGCCTGGAACTCTCCGCACTTAATGGCAGCAATGGCTTTGTGATCAACGGCGCGGCTGCGGAAGACCGCTCGGGTACATCGGTGAGCACTGCGGGTGATGTCAACGGTGATGGCATCGATGACTTGCTGATTGGCGCTCCCAAAGCCTTTTGCACCCTCGACGAAGATGGAGCCGAATGCTTTTACCAGGGAGCTAATTATGTGGTATTTGGTGCTAGCGAGGTGGGCGCCAACGGTACTATAGAGCTGTCCATGCTCGATGGTAACAACGGTTTTCAGCTCAAAGGTGCGACCAATAGTGGGTACTCGGGCAGTTCGGTGAGTACAGCTGGCGATATCAACAACGATGGTATTAGTGACCTGCTGATCGGAGCACCCCGTGACGTCAATATCGCTGGTTTGGTCTCAGGCGCCAGTTATGTGGTTTTTGGTCAGGTTTTTGATGGTTCAGTTTCTGTTCCAGTACAAACCACGCTTGATATTCCGGTGTCTGCCAGCAGTGATGATGCGGAAGAAAATATCGCCACCGGTAAGGTCAAGCCAGGCAGTAGTGATCTTGAGTTTGGTAATCAAGACAAAAAAAACCAATTAGTTGGGATACGTTTTAATGGTCTTAACATTCCACAAGGCGTCACCATTATTAATGCCTCGATCCAGTTTCAGGTGGACGAGACAAATTCGGAAACCACAACCTTGATGATTGAAGGCCAGGCCACCGATAATGCGCCAATGTTTACCAGAGCCAACGATAACATCTCTTCACGGAGCCGAACTAATGTTGTCATTGATTGGGAACCAGCGCCGTGGACTAGAGTCGGTGCAGCGGGGGCTGATCAGCAAACTCCTGATCTTACCTCGATTATTCAGGAGATCGTCGACCGGCCGGGATGGTCGAGCGGCAACTCGCTGGCAATCATTATCAGCGGCAGTGGACGGCGCGCAGCAGAATCGTTTGATGGCGATGCTGCGAGAGCTCCTTCGTTGCATGTGGAGTATCAATAAACTGCGTCGTAAGTGAGGCTACAAAATAGTGTAATCGCAGCACGGCGTGTTTGAGAGACAACAAGACACCAATATTAAACGTTTCAAATTGTGAAGTTCGCAAACACAGTCTAACTAAGGAACCGGAAGGAAGTTAATTCCGGTTTCCTTCGTCGACATCGAGGATGGTGCTGTGAACATGCAAAGCGGCAACGCTCTCCATTCGAGCGAGAATTAGCTAATCCTTGGCACCTTCAAGTATTGCAGTCTAGGAGGCTGTCCGAGAATAGAGAGCCTACTGCGGAAAAACTGGATATTGACCTGATTTTCCCATTATTTTCGTTAAATAGAATAACTATTCGCCTCAAATAATGAAAAAACCAGCCTCAAACCAGCTTTCCCTCGCTACGGCTTCTATTCTCGGACAGTCTCCCAGGAGACTGGTGGAGCAGTAGTATCTCAATAACTTTGATGAAGGAGAACCAATCATGAAGAATATTATTCCGAAGATCCCACTGAACAAACATGTCAATTCGTATTTGCCTAGGGACTCTGTAAACCAGTATTCACTTAGGTTTGCGATTCGCCAAGCATTGCGTAAAAAAATACAGACGCGGTTCATGCCGTTCGTTGCTTTCTCTCTCGTAGGTCTTGCTATACCAGCTATCGCACAACAAGCCACGTTCGATCTTTCTAGTCTTGATGGCAACAACGGCTTTGTGCTCAATGGTGCAGCCACTGGTTTCTCTTCAGGTTCTTCTGTAAGCGCTGCGGGTGATATCAACGACGATGGTGTCGATGATCTGCTCATTGGCTCTAACGGAACCGATACCAACGGCAGTAATTCCGGTGCGAGCTATGTGGTGTTTGGCATCAGTGGGACGGATAGTGACAATACTGTGGAATTATCTACTCTTGATGGCAGCAATGGTTTTGTGCTCAATGGCGTGGCTGTGGGCGATAACACAGGCTTGTCAGTGAGTGCGGGGGGTGATGTCAACAACGATGGCATTGATGATCTGTTGATCGGTGCTGTCGGTGCTGATCCCAACGGCAGAACCAGCGGCGCCAGCTATGTGGTATTTGGTAGCAATCAAGGCTTTGCGGCGTCGCTTGAACTGTCCACTCTCGATGGCATTAACGGCTTTGTGATCAACGGCGTGGCCCGTGGCGACTTTTCGGGCGACTCAGTTAGCACGGCAGGTGATGTCAACGGTGATGGCATCGATGACCTTCTAATCGGTGCTATCGGTGCCTATTCTGCCAGCGGCATTGGCACCAGTTATGTGGTGTTCGGCGGCAGCGAGGTGGGCAGCGGCGGGACACTGGAACTCTCCACTCTCGATGGCAGCAACGGTTTTGTACTCAACGGTGTGGCAAGAGATGATCGCACGGGTACATCAGTGAGCGCGGCTGGCGATGTTAATGGTGATGGCGTTGATGACCTACTGATCGGTGCAGACCTTGCCGACCCCAACGGCAGATACTCCGGTGCCAGTTATGTGGTGTTTGGTACAAGTGGGATGGGTAGCAGCGGCACTGTGGAACTCTCCAGCCTTAATGGTAACAACGGTTTCGTGCTGAATGGTGCGGCGATTGGTGATGGCTCTGGTGTCTCTGTAAGTGCAGCAGGCGATGTCAATGACGATGGCATTGATGATCTGCTAATTGGTGCTTCCGGTGCTGATCCCAACGGCAGTAATTCCGGCGCGAGTTATGTGGTGTTTGGCGCCAGTGGCGTGGGCGATGGCGGTTCACTGGAGTTATCAGCTCTTGATGGTAACAACGGTTTTGTACTTAACGGTGTGGCCGAGGGAGACCTATGTGGTCGCTCTGTAAACAGTGCTGGCGATGTTAATGGTGATGGCGTTGATGACCTGCTAATCGGTGCTTTTAATGCGACTACTAATACCAGTAATTCCGGCGCCAGTTATGTGGTGTTTGGCTCCAGTAGCGTGGGCGGAGGCGGCTCACTGGAGTTATCCGCTCTTGATGGCAACGATGGCTTTGTACTCAATGGCGTGGCCAGAGATGACCGCTCGGGATTGTCGGTTAGTGCAGCGGGCGATGTCAACAGCGATGGTATCGATGACCTGATGATTGGCACTCCTTTTCCTAACGAAAACTCCGGTGCCAGTTATGTGGTGTTTGGCCAACGCCCCGATGATCCTGTGAGCATCAAGCTTAATAGCCAGGTGTCCGCTAGCAGTGACGATGCCGAAGAAAATACCGCCACCGGCAAAATCAATCGAGGCAGTAGTGATCTTGAGTTAGTTGATCAAGGCGCACTCCTTCAGTTAGTAGGTATGCGTTTTAATAGTCTGAGCATTCCACAAGGCGCCACCATCAGCAATGCCTCGATTCAGTTTCAAACTGATGAGACACATTCAGGAATCACTAATTTGTTGATTGAAGGGCAAGCCACGGAGAATGCTCTGACTTTTACCAATGCTAATGCAAACATTTCGACCCGAGATAGAACCAACGCTATTATCGAGTGGGATCCGAAGTCGTGGACCATAGTCGGTGAAACAGGGCGTAATCAGCAAACCCCGAATATCAAATCAGTGATTCAAGAAATCATCGAGCGACCAGGGTGGACAAGCGGCAACTCACTGGTGATTATCATCAGTGGCAGTGGTCAACGCGCTGCAGAATCATTTAACGGTGATGCTGGTGCAGCTCCTGTGTTGCATGTGGAATATCAATAACAGCGTCGAAAGTGAGGCTACAAAATAGTGTAGTCGCAGCATAGTGTGTTGAAGAGACGAAAAGGCAACAATGTATGAAGGTTACAAATTGCTGGGATACGTAAACTCGATTCAACCAACCTCTTTGATTCTCGGCGTGAAATACCTAAGGAACCGGAAAGAATTTAATTCTGGTTCCTTCATGACTAACCCAGTCCTGCAGACGTTAACAACATAGAAAGATGAATAAAAACAACCAATTATAATGGTTTGCAATTTTCAATAGCAAACCATTGAAGGAGATAATAGATGTTTAACACGAATGTTTTTTTCAGCCAAACTGGGCACGATTTTTTCTGACTTTTCTTTTGGGATACCTGTTGGGAGCTGGGACCAACTAAGGAACGTGCATGGAATAACTTGAACAATGATGGCGCAGGATTTTTGTTCAAGTTATTCCATGCACGTTCCTTATTGAATGCGGGCTCCTAAATAAATCTGTCACTTTTTCCTAATAAGCGTTACTAATCATGTTTAATCTATCCAAAAAACCGATACCACTCTTTATTATTTTGTTGTGTCTGTATTTCAGCAGTGTTTATGCCCAAATTACAGACCCTATCCCTGAACCGATTAGCAAGTCAGGCATCGCTGTCACCTTTGAGAAACTTGTCAAGATTCCAAACAGCGATGGCAGCCCTGCTCGCCTCAATGTCATCTCCACTGCTGGAGACGGATCGCAGCGATTATTTGTCAATGACCAACGTGGAAAATTCTACGTCATCATCGGTACCAGCCTATCTGTGTACTTGGATATGCAAGACTTTCTTCCTCGGTTTGTTCATTTATCAGCCGGACAATCAGGATTCACTTATTTTGTCTTTCATCCACAGTTTGCAACAAACGGGACATTTTATACGATCCACAGTGAGCAAAAAAGTGGTTCGCCTGATCCTGATTATCCGTTAACCAAAGCTGTTATCAATAACCAGGGCGAAGTCATTAGTAGCTCACATCATGATGTGATTACAGAATGGATTACAAATGACCCTTTATCCAATGAGTTTTCAGGGTCATTCAGGGAATTGCTACGCATCGAACAACCGTATAGAGATCATAATTTAGGGCAGCTTGTTTTCAATCCTAACGCACTGCCTGGAAACGAAGATTATGGGCTGCTTTACATTGCATCAGCGGACGGAGGGAATAATAGAGATCCGCTGGATATGGGGCAGGATCTCAGTACACCATTCGGAGTTATTTTGCGTATTGATCCGCAAGGCAACAATAGTCTCAATGGTGCCTACGGTATTCCAGAATCCAATCCGTTTGTGATGAATGGTAATGCCAATAGCCTTGACGAAATATGGTCTTACGGTCATCGAAATCCTCACCGTATCACTTGGGATACCGAGGCTAGCGGTATTATGCTGATCTCTGAAATTGGGCAAGCCTTTATTGAGGAGATCAATCTAGGCGTTAAAGGGCAAAATTATGGTTGGAGTGAACGCGAGGGCACTTGGCTGTTTGACAAAATGCTGGAAGATGAGCTACTTCCGTTACCAGCTAATGATAATGAATTCGGTTTTACCTACCCTGTAGCTCAATACGATCATCCCGATGGACCAGGTGCGATTGCAGGTGGAATTATCTATCGAGGATCAGCGATTGATAATCTACAGGGACAATTTGTTTTTGCTGATTTCACTGCTCATGATACATGGTTCCATGTTCCGGTCGATGCGTTGATCATGGGGCAGCAAGCCGAGATTTTTGAGATAGAATTGAGGCAACCAGACAACCCTAATATCGCGACCACCTTCTCATCGATTATCGGTAATCCAGGAGGGCGAACTGATGTTCGGTTTGGCATCGATAATGATGGTGAAATTCTCGTCATCAATAAACAAGATGGTTGGGTGAGAAAACTGATTGCATCTCCTGGTATTGTGGATAATCATGTTCTGGATATTCGCGTCTCAGCCAGCGCTGACGATGCCGAAGAGAATACCACCACCGGTAAAGTCAATCGCGGAAGTAGTGATCTTGAATTGGTTGATCAAGGCGCGCTGTTTCAATTAGTGGGTATGCGTTTTAACAATCTGACCATTCCACAAGGCGCCATTATCAACAAAGCTTCTATTCAATTCCAGGCGGACGAGACACATTCAGGGACGACAACCTTGATGATTAAGGGGCAAGCCACGGATAATGCGCTGACATTTACCAATACTAACGCTAATATATCTTCCCGAGACCAAACCAACGCCATCGTTGATTGGACACCTGTACCCTGGACTACAGTCGGTGAAGCAGGATTTGATCAACAAACCCCGGATATCGCCTTAGTCGTTCAAGAGATCATCGAGCGACCAGGATGGTCAAGCGGCAACTCACTGGTGATCATCATCAACGGTCGTGGTCGACGCGCCGCAGAATCATTTAACGGCGATACTGCTGGAGCCCCTGTGTTGCATGTGGAATATACAACCTCTTCAGTCAACATTGTGGAATCTAGGGTAGCGGCAAGCGCTGATGATGCCGAAGAAAATACCGCCACAGGCAAAGTCAATCGCGGCAGTAGTGATCTTGAATTAGTTGATCAAGGCGCACTATTTCAGTTAGTGGGCATGCGTTTTAACAGCCTAAGCATTCCACAAGGTGCCACCATTACCAATGCCTCAATACAGTTTCAGGCAGACGAGACGCATTCTGGAGCTACTAACTTGATGATTGAAGGTGAAGCCTCCGATAATGCACTAGCATTTACCAATGCCAACGCAAACATCTCTTCCCGAACGCTAACCGCGACAAGTGTTGAGTGGACACCGGCGCCGTGGACTACGGTCGGTGAAGCGGGATCTGATCAGCAAACCCCAGATATCACCTCGGTGATTCAGGAGATCGTTGATCGGCCAGGATGGTCGAGCGGCAACTCGCTGGCAGTCATTATCAGTGGCAGTGGACGACGCGCCGCAGAGTCGTTTAACGGCGATTCAGCTGGTGCGCCTTTGTTGCATGTGGAGTATACAGCAGGGACTGGAACCAACTGATTGTTACTTTCGATAAAAATGTAGGGTACGTTGTGTTATTTCGTGCGCGTTCCTTAAAGTTAATTCTTGAACGTTCTTTATGCGGGTTGAATCTTTTTCCATTCAGACAAATCCATCTGAATCATTTCTTCTAATTTCTCAATATCTTCCAAGAAGTATTTTTCCAATAACATTGTTCGTGTTTTTGTGCTGACTGATTTGGCTTCAGTGTTTTTATTGAGATTATTAACTAACTTAGCAAGTTTAAATAATCCTGTTTTTACAAATATTCTGTCTAACAAATATAGCGCATGAAATTTACCGGCCTTGCTTGAGGCTGCATTGATCTTATTCTCGATAAGTGGTGATCGAAATTCCGTGTTAACTTCAAGAAATTTGTACACCCGTTTCAAATACTGCTCAGGATCTTTCTTCAATTCATCATACAAAATTATCAGAATATTTTCTTTTGGAAAAAGATCATAATATTTTTGCAATTTCCTGGCATAGAGTCCTGTTTCTATTAAGCTGGGTGTAGCTTCAATTTTTTGCTCAAACGATAGCGGTTGATTTTCCGATTGCCTTTCTCGCTCTCTGTACTGATAATGTGAAAATGCTCTTTCTACTGGATCTCTTAACGATACGATTAATTTCACATTGGGCATGTGTTCTTTTATGAGTTCAGAGACATGTTCATCATACAAATACGCTGGAGTCCCTTCACCAACGGCTTTTGTATTTTCATTGACATTATTAAATTTCTCCTCATACCAATCAATTCCCTTATCATAATCTCTTTCAAAAAAATGCAGCTCTTTCCTGCTGTGCATAAAAATTTCTGGATGCAGCATTAGGGTTTTTGCAAGCCAAGTGGTTCCACCACGTGCAGTACCGATAATGAGATAATTTGGTAACATATATTTTTCTCTTAATTTCCAGGTTTTATTGATCTAAGAATCGAGTGTTCGAGCAATCAATTCAAAATAGCATGTATTTTATACTCTATCGAATTAAAATAATGATTAACAATAGCTTTTATTATGAACTATCTTTCTTAATCCATTGAGGCTTTATGCACCATCTCTTGGGGCGTTCTTTTTTACAAAAGCAAAATCCGGTCAATACCCCGCTTCCGCGCAAAACAAGAGAGTCGAGCCACAGCGCGAGGGCTTGCCTCTATTAACACATGTGCAAAAAAAACACCTAATTAAAATACGTCAGCTGATTGATAATAATGACATTTAGACTATGTATTGGAAAGTGTTTTCAGGATTTAGGTATAAAGCAAATGTGACTGCTCAGATTACCCTCTATTTTGTTCAAGAGCAAGGCGAAAGCGCGGAGTTTACAAGTGTAAATGAGCACTTTCCAAACAGCGATTGGGCAAAATAGAGGGTAAGTTGAGTAGTTACAAGCAAATAAATATTAATGCAAGTCTTTTGCAAGATAGAAGACGGAGAGAAAAACAAGTAAGATGCACAAGTTCCCCCCTAAATATCAATCACACTAAAGCGGGAATAATGGTAAGCAACCTACATTAAATATGCCAGAAACTGACTTGATTTTTCCTCATTTCATCGGTAGAAAAATAGTCGCATTGTCAGTATGCGACTATTTTCCTACCTTACCTTCAACTATAGAACAATGATTTGACAAAGGAAAGGGTTGTGCCCATTCAGAATGTAATTTAACTCCCGTTACGGAGACTCTAAACGGTTAATTACAACAACTATCGATTACGAAGGGCATCGCGAATTTCAGTCAGTAACGCTTCTTCATTCGACGGCGGCGTTGGAGCTGCTTCTTCTTTTTTCTTCATGCTATTAATCATTTTTATCATCATGAATATAGCGAAAGCGAGAATCAGAAAATCGATCAAACTCTGAACAAATGCACCATATTTCAATACCACAGCAGGCGCATCGCCCGCTGCGGCCTGTAATGTGTAGCCGAGCTCTGAAAAATCCATTCCTCCCATTAACACACCTATTGGAGGCATAATAACATCGTCGACCAAGGATCCAACAAGTTTTCCTATGGCTCCTCCGATGATGATACCGACTGCCATGTCGATCATATTTCCTTTTAACGCAAATTCCTTAAACTCTTTTAGCATTCCCATACGGCTTTACTCCCCATATTAACGGTTAATCGAGATCTTGAATCGGTTCTAAAGACATTACAAATCAGATCGGTACTGTCTTGCAGTGTAAATCTGACATTGCGTATGCAATGCTATCTTACAACAAAATCAACAATAAAATCAACGTTGTTATAATATAATCTTCAAGTAATATCTAATTTACCGAAAGCCGTCACAGCTTGTTGTCTCATACTAATTCACTGATCTGCACTATTTTCATAACTGCGAAGAACCCAATCAGTATAAAGACGATCCCACTCAAGCGATGAATCAAGTGGACTGGAATATGCTGGAGTAATCCCCGTCCTACCCATACTGCCAATCCTGAAGTTGCCACGAGAGCCATGGTTGCACCCAGCCAAATCCCAGCAGCATCGTATCGAGTACTCAGCCCAGCAACCGCTATTTGGGTTTTATCGCCAAATTCTGCAATAAAAATCATCAGAAATGCAGTGATCAATAAATGATGGCTGGATATTTTTGGCGCCT
>VAPK010962167.1_pt1 | contig 12955 bp, 9 predicted proteins | sample 3395031 | NCBI WGS metagenome assembly VAPK01 (sample SAMN08290443, study PRJNA428436) | hydrothermal vent metagenome | isolation source: Deep-sea hydrothermal vent chimney 1 | place: Pacific Ocean: Juan De Fuca Ridge | reverse complement strand
TCAATCGGCATTATTTGCGCAAGAAAATTTTCATATCTAACGGTTTGCAGCTTTTGTGCTTCCTGGGTTGAAACCCCTTCATTGTCAGAGGCTTGCGCTTCCTCAATTGTTGCAATGCTTGCATCTGTCTGCTGGTCTGTTTCTAATGGGTCCGGCTCAATTAGTCCCAACGATGCAAACAAACGCCTTACTGGTCCGTTTTCATTGGTTTCAATCAGGTCAATAATTTCCTGCTCGCCATTTCCCGGCCCTTTTCCGCCCTGAATCAGGGTTCCACTGGCCAGCCAACCTGCTATCAAAAGGATAAGCAGCAGGGCTGCCCCGTATGACATAATATAACGCATCATCTATGAATTCCCCTACTCAGCAGCCGCAGGCTGTACGTTGGCCACAGGTTTGGCCTCGATTGCCGGTTGCTCATCATCTGGCTGCGCCAGTGCAACCAGATCATTCATATGGGAAGCGATATGGTCATGTGCAACACCAAGACACGCAAGACCGTAATTTAATACCCAAAGATCGCCTTTAGAGAGATCATCTGTTCGCATTTCTTCAATTTTTTCCATTTCGCAATTAATGCAAACCATTCTTTCTTCCAGCCGTTTGCGAACCAAAGAAGCTGGCAGATCAGCAGCAAAACGGGCAAATAATAAAAATTCAGAACGAAAATCATCATCGTCAAGATCATTAAATAAAGACGTATGGAAACTTTCTCGACCCATTTCAGTTATTGAATAAACCTTTTTTGCCGGGCGCCCCTCTTGTTGCTCAACTCGAGAAGTCACCATGCCCTCGACTTCAAGTCGCGCTAAAGCTGGATAAATCGAGCCATAGGATGCATCGACAAAATAGGCAAATTCCCCTTCCGTCGACATTTTTCTTATTTCATAACCGGTGGTTTCTTGCTTGTGCAAAATTGCCAGACATAGGGTTTTTACGTTCATTTGAGACCTGCTTACCTGATTTGACCGGCAATCTTTTATCACTAGATTGCTGAAAATTCTATTTACGCCTGCTATATAACTTTCCTCAATATGATTGTTTTCTATATATCGAACGAGAATAGGTCAACCGGATCGAGAAATTTTAATTTGCTAGTTTATATTAAGGTTAAATCTGTCAGTTTGACTGGGAGAAATGAAAAACGGCCAGAGTTTCCTCCAGCCGTTTCTAATAATTTATGCTTTGAAGCAGTCTTTTTGCAGCGTTTATTCGGCTGCCTCGTCAAGATTTTCTACCAATCTCGTATCCAGCAACTGCCCGCCTTTATATAGGATGGGATAGGCCACCGCCGCAATCTGGGAATTGAGGTCTTTCAAGGCCCTTAGGGTTTCCAGATGGATGTCGGAGCTTTCAAAACTATCCTCAAAACCCTCCCGCAATCGTTTGAGGTGCTTTTTGCGACTTTTTCGCTCTTTATTGGCCATTGCCGACTTTTCTTCCATCAGCAAACGTGCACATTCAATGTCTTCGGTCAGCAATACATTAAACGCTACACTCATATTAGCGATTACCCGCTCGTGCAGATCCTGCAATTCGTTCCAACCGGCCGTGGAGAATTTAAGGCGCTTTTGGGTTTTTATTTTTGCCAGATGCAACAGTTTTTTGGCAACAATATCTCCCGCCACTTCAAGATTAATTGAATATTCGGTCAGCTCGCGCACGTGGCGGGCCTGACTTTTACTCATTTTGTCCAACGGAATTTTTGCAGCATAGCGCCTGATATTACTAAGGGCCGAGTTTACGGTTTTGTCCAGTAACTGCAAAACCTTGATGCGTTCATTATCTCCGCTTTCATAAAGCTCCATAACCGGACGCGTCATCATTTCAACGATTTCGCTCATTCTGAGCACTTCACGCGTTAGACTGGCTATGGCCATTTGCGGATTATTTATCACCTTGTCATCAAGGGCGCTGATCGGTTTTAACAGGTCAGCTTTATCGCTGGCTATTGGATCAGGCAGCAGGGCGCGCAACGGTTTTTCCAACAGCCCGACAAATGGCAAAGATGAAAACAACAATACGATATTAAATGTCAGGTGTACTGAAACCAGAACCTGTCCGCTTCCAAATCCGCTCAACCACAAAAGGATCGGGCTATTATTTACCAGAACAAGCGCAAGAATTGCTCCGGTTCCACGTAAAAACAGATTGCCGAGCGGAACTCGGCGAGCCTTGTTTGACATGCCTCTTGATAGCCAGATTGCCAAAAGAGCGCTGCCAAGATTTGCCCCGAGAATAAGCGATACCCCGGCAATTACCGGCAAAACTCCAAGGGAGACAAAGGTAACGAACATTAAAATCGCCGCTACACTGGAGTGCATGATGAACGTAATTGCAGCTCCCACCAGAAACGCCGTAACATAATCGGCTTGCAAATATCCGGCAATCGCAGGCAAAAATGCCCCGTTTCTGATCGGCCCCATTGCCTCGCCAATTAGCCTTAGTGCCAGCAATATAAAGGCAATTCCAAGCAATATCCGGCCCACTTGACGCAGAGTCTGGCTGGGCACTTTCAAAAACAGATACCCCCCGCTGACCAGCAAAACCGGGATCATCCAGCGCAAATCAAAGGTTAGAACCTGAATTACCATTGCCGAGCCAAAATCCGCCCCAAGCACAACCGCCAGTCCGCCGGCCAACGTCAGCAGGCCAGTGCCGGTAAATCCGGCAGCCAAGAGAGTTGATGCGGTGGCGCTTTGCAAAACAACGGCCAACAGAATTCCGGCCATGGCTGTGCGAAACCGGCTGTCTTTATGTCGGGTGATAATGCGCTTGAACCCAGGTCCCATGGCTCTTTCGATGCCGGTTTGCACCATGCGTACTGCAAACAATAACAGCATTGTTGCTCCGGCCAGATTCAGCAAAAATATCAGAATTGTCACGTACGGATCTCCAGAATTTTATATGCGGACCGGTTCACCGGAAAGTGTTTACTTAACCTGCTCATTTGCGTTTTTTTTTCTTCTGCTGAGTATTTATTGGGTTCTCTGCCACAAGATTATTGTTTGCAGCTTTGATTTTTTCTTCGGCTGCAATGACTTCGATTTCCCAGCTTTTCATCGCTTTTGCAAAGTCCTGGGACAGCGCTTTGTCGGTGATAAAGCAGTCAATATCTGTTGGAGCGCAAGCAATGATCGGTGCGCGCAGCCCGATTTTAGTGGCGTCGGCCATCATGATGCATTTGTGGGCATGTGAGGAAAAACTCTGGGCAAGCTCGGCCTCTAATGAATTATTGAGCAAAAAGCCGCGTTTTTCATCAATTGCCACGCTTGAGAGGATGGCAAAATCCATGGTGAATTTTTCGACAAATTTTTGGGTGACGCTGCCAAAAGTCCCCCCCAGCTCGTCTTGTAGCTCTCCACCGGCCACAAACACCCGGTTTTGATTATGGTTCATCAATATCTGGGCAATGGAGAGGGAATTGGTGACGATCGTCAGGTTTTTTTTTGCCCTTAAGGCTTCGGCGACAAATATCGTTGTTGATCCCACATCTAAAAACAGCGATGAAGAATCTTCAATCGTTTCTGCCAGAACAGCCGCCATTTTGAATTTTTGATCGGACTGTTCACGAATGCGCAGGTGAATGGGGGAGGAGCTTTGCTCAAGTGCCAGATAAACCCCTCCGTGGGCGCGAGAAACCGTTCCGTCCCTGGAGAGTTTTTTCACGGTGCGACGAACAGTTTCCTCAGAAACATTCATGATGTCGGCCAGATGCGAGGTGCGTGCCGATCCGCCAAGCCTGCCAAGAGTATCAAGCAACTCAAGAGCGCGATGGGTTTTTCGCTCCCCTGAGGATTTTTTTGGTTTTCCCGATGTGACAGACCCTAGGCCCATGGCTAATGACCGTGTTTGATTTCATGAGAATGGTGAACTCGTCTAAAAACCACAAAATCGCTCTAAAGTCGAGGGTTTTTGGTTGAAAAGGTGTCGTTTATAAGGGTAATTATGTGTTTGTAATTAATTTGTCCGGCCGGGGTTCGGTTAATGGGCATTTCAAATGAAATCAGAATTAGCGACAGGGGTGATTATAAGTGGTTGAGGCAAAAAATGTTCTGGTCATTATTATTGATCAATTGCGTGCTGACTGTGTGGAGGGCGCACTTGCAAACCATGTTGATTTGCCAAATATTGACGCTCTTAAAAAAGATGCGGTGACCTTTGCCTCCCATTTTTCGGTGGTAAATCCCTGCGGTCCCTCGAGAGCTTCTATTTTGACCGGCCAATATGCCATGAACCATCGTTCGGTTCGCAATGGTGCACCTTTGGCATCGGGAATTTCCAATATTGCTCTGGAAGCTCGCAAGAAGAATTATGAGCCATTATTGTTTGGATATACCGATACCAGTCTTGATCCTCGCGATCTGCATCCCAATGACCCAGACCTGAAAACCGATGAAAATGTGCTGCCGGGATTTCGAGAAATTCTAGAAATGCGTTGGCTTAGCTCTTATCCTTGGCGTGCCGATCTCTTGGCTAAGGGCTATGATATATCCGACCCGAAAAATATATACGTGCCTGTACCAGACCAACCCAACCAGCCACCGCGCCCTGATGATCCCGCGCTATATAGTGCTAATGATAGCGGTGCCGCTTTTTTGACCAACCGGTTCATATCGGAAATGTCGGTGCGCACTGATAAAAGTTGGTTTGCTTTGCTGAACTTTATCAGCCCGCATCCGCCTTTGGTTGCTCCACCCCCCTATAATTCCATGTATGACAAAACAAAAATTCCGATGCCACAGCGTATGGATTCCATGGCCGATGAAATGGCAGTGCATCCGTTTTTGCATCATGCCGCTGTCCGGTTTGGCGCTAAAAACATGTCCCCGTTCTGTCAGGATCAGATAGACTCTGAAAACGATGATGATGTGCAGATGCTGCGCGCGGTCTATCTTGGAATGGTTAGCGAAGTTGATGCGCATATTGGGCGTGTGGTGGAATTCCTTAAAAAAAGCGGCCAGTACGACAATACTTTGATTATTCTTCAGGCCGATCATGGGGAAATGCTGGGCGATCATCACATGTGGGATAAGATGCATGTATTTGACCCTGCATACAAAGTGCCGTTGATAATTAGGGATCCCAAAAATACCGCTGCCCACGGCACCATTGTTAAGGCTTTTTCTGAATCAGTGGACATTGCGCCAACAATTCTTGATTGGATCGAACAACCAATTCCCACGGAGATGGACGGAATTTCTCTAAAACCACTTCTTGAAGGAAAAATGCCAAAAGACTGGCGTGATTTTGTTCATCTGGAGTTGGATTTTGGCGATCCGCTTTACCCTTCAATCTGGCAAAAGCAGCTCGGGATCAGTCTTGATGAGGCCAATCTGGCCATATTGCGTGAGCATAAATTTAAACTGGTACATTTTAACGGGAATATGGACCCGCTTTTATATGATATGGAAGCTGATCCCAACGAAATGAATAATCTGGCCGGCAGGCCAGAATTTGCGCCTGTATTGCTGCGACTGACGCAAAAACTGCTCAGCCATCGCATGAAACATCAGGACAGAACGTTGGGTAAAATCCGGATAACTTCGGATGGGGCGATGGGATCTTTAACCCGCTAAGTTTTTTGAATTTTTGTTTGCCCACAAGTAGCTTTGCACTCAAATATCAATGCCTGCGGAATAATTTTCATTTGTGATGCTCTGCAGATTTCTTTGTTATTGCGAGCGCCCCATTTTGAGGAGCGCTGCAATACAATACCGGTGCTTTGATTTTATCAAAACCTGAAAGGTTTTTCAAAAATCTATTTATCCTGGTTCATCAACTCCTGCCAGCGATGGCAAGCAACATTGTGACCTTTTCCAGATGCCTCCAGCTTTGGCTCATCCTGGCGGCAAATATCAATCGCGAACGGACATCTGGTTTGAAATTTGCAACCCGGAGGCGGATTTGTGGGGGAGGGGATTTCCCCTTCCAGCTTTTGCGCCTTGCCCCGATCATCCGGATCAAGAGATGGAATGGCCGACAACAGGGCTTTGGTATAAGGATGTTTGGGGCTCGCAAACAATTGCCGGGTTGGTGCAGTTTCCACCAACCGGCCCAAATACATAACTGCCACCTGAGAGCATATGTGGGCAACCACGCTAAGATCATGGGAGATGAACAAAAATGTCAGTCCCATTTCCTGCTGAATTGATTTTAACAGATTTAACACATCGGCCTGTATCGATACATCAAGCGCTGCAACGCTTTCATCGGCTACAACAAATTTTGGTCGCGATACCAAAGCACGGGCAATTGAAATCCGCTGGCGCTGGCCGCCGGAAAATGCGTGGGGGAAACGGCGAAGATGCTCAAGATTAAGGCGGCATTTCGCGGCAATTTCGCGAACCCTCTCATCAGTTTCTTCCCTGCTGGCAGTCAGGCCCATCACTTCTAGAGGTTCGGCAATAATATCGCGTACGGTCATGCGCGGGCTTAGCGCTGCATAGGGGTCCTGAAATATCAATTGCGCCCGGGAGCGATATTCCTTTAGCTCGTTTTTTTCAATTGTCGCCAGATCATAGCGTTTTTCCCCATCATCATAGGTCAGTTTTCCTCGGGTGATAGGAACTGCGCGTAACAGGGCGCGCCCAAGTGTAGTTTTTCCAGAACCAGATTCTCCCACCAGGCCAAAAAAACTGCCCGGTGCTATGTCAAGGTTAACGCCTTCAACGGCTCGAACAACCGGGCGTTTGCCAAATCCGCCGCCACGTAGGCCAAAATGCACGGCAAGATCGTTGACTGAAATTAGAGGTGTTTCACTGTTCGTTTCGTTCATTTCTTTTGTGCCTCCAGCTGCACCAGATGGCACGCGACCCTGTGGTTTTCAGACACATCGAAAAATTGCGGTATTTCAACGGTACATTTGCCCTCAATAGCCACAGAACATCTTGTGTTGAATACGCATCCGGGCGGCCTCTCCAGCGGGGAGGGAATATCCCCGGGGATTGGCTCCAAAGGAGCATCAAGATCATCCATTCGGGGCAGGGCTGCAATCAACCCTTTAGTATAGGGATGGGCGGGAGTGCGAATAACTTCGCGCACCGTCCCCTGTTCCACTAACCGCCCCAGATACATCACAGCAACATCATCAGCTGTCTGGGCAATCACCCCCAGATCATGGGTAATGAAAATAATTCCCATGCCAAAATCATCCACCAGATCTTTCATCAGGTCGATAACCTGAGCCTGAATGGTTACATCGAGCGCCGTTGTCGGCTCATCAGCAATCAACAGTTTTGGTTTCGTCGACAAGGCCATGGCAATCATTGCCCGCTGGCGCATACCCCCGGAAAGCTCAAAAGCAAATTGTTTAAAACGGGTCGAAGCATCAGAAATACCAACCCTGTCCAGCATTTCAATGGAAACTTCGGTCGCCTTTTTTATCGACATATCAGTGTGGATTTGCAATTGCTCGGTCATGTGATCGCCAATAGAGATTGCTGGAGCGAAACTGGCCATTGGTTCCTGAAAAATCATTGATATGGCCCCGCCACGCACCACTTTCATTTCGGTGGTGGATTTTAGGTCCATAATTTCTATTTCTTCATTTTCCAGATGTAGCGAAATGCTGGTTTTGTCCCCATAAACGGCATTGGAGGGATTAAGCTTCATCAGTGCTTTAGCAGTAACCGATTTGCCCGATCCGCTTTCTCCCACCAGCCCCATCACCTTGCCCGCTTTTAGGGAGAAGGACACGTCATCAACGGCGGTAATGCGCCCCTCATCCGTGTCAAATTGCAGTGTCAGGTTTTTAACGTCAATAAGAGAACTCATTTGCCGGCATCTCCATAGGGGTCGGCCGCATCGCGCAATCCATCACCCACAAATACGAATGCCAGTACCAGCATTATGAAAACCACAACCGGAATGAAATACCACTGATAATTGAGCATGACATCGGCATTGGTAACGCTTTGAAGCATAACTCCCAGCGAGTTTACCGGGTCTTTCAGACCAAGTCCGATAAAGCTGAGCGCGGTCTCAGACAGCACCATATAGGGGAAGGTAATAATAAGATCGACAATGATATAGGAGGTGAAACTTGGCAGCAGATGGCGTCTGATTACGTGTCCGGCAGAAGCCCCACACAATTGCGCCGCCAGCACGTATTCCTGATTGCGCTCGGTCAGCAGATGGGTTCTGACCCGCCGGGCCAAGGTTGGCCAGCCGATGAAGCCCAATATCATCGAAATAACGAAGAATCGCATTTCTGCGCTCCACGTATCAGGGATAAAGGCAGCGATTGCCATAAAAAGAGGGATGCCAGGTATCGTTCGTACCGCATCTGTGAGCATTTGCAGTGATGAATCGATCCAGCCCCCATAATACCCGGAAAGCCCCCCGATAGCTAATGCCAGCACGAAGGCGATAAACACCCCGATTGTACCAACGGCCAATGAAGTATTGATGGCATGCAGGGTTCGCGAGAAAATATCCTTGCCTGTGGCATCGGTTCCAAAGATGTGGATCATGCCTTCATCGACACCAAACAGGTGGGTATCAAATGTAAAGCCCGGTATTCTAAAATCAAAATTATCCCCCGGAAGATCCACATTGAAGTTAAAGTATTTATATTTAGAACCTTCAACAAAAAACTCCACATAACGTCGCTCATTGCGGTTAATTTCAGTTATCCAGCGAAAATTGGTCGCCACGGAGCGACTGCGCTCAAACGAATAAATGAACGGTCGAAACGAACATCCATTTTCATCGCAAAATTTTGGAATTTGCGGAGCCCCGTTCAGATATGCATCGTTGCGGCCTGCAATTGTTGGATCATACGGTGTTAGGAAAGGAGCAAAAATTCCGGATAGAATTAAAAAAATCAACACGAACGCACCAACCATTGCCGCTTTTTGTTTTTTGAAGCGCGTCCAGATCAATTGCCCTTGACCAGCGGTGAAATACGCTTCCTTGAGCTTTTGTTTTTTTTGGTTGTCTATGGTTTTTGTTTCTGACATGTCGCTTACCCTATTATGCTTCGGCGAATGCGTGGATCAGTAAGCGCCAGCGCAATATCCGTCAGGAAGTTTATGGTTACGATGGTTGCCGTCAGCAGAAAAATAATAGCCCCTGCCAATTGCTGGTCATTTGATCGGGCCAGTGCCTCAATCAAGAGTGATCCGGCTTCTGTCAGGGTCAGGATCAGCGCAATAATCGGCAATTCGTTGAAAATCCGGTTCATATCAAACCCGAGGGAATTGATGATCGGTGTCAAAGCGTGTTTTGCAGGATAGCGCAGTAATAATCTTGAGCCGGAAACCCCGCGCGCTGCGGCGGCTGTTACATATAGTTTTCCAATCTCATCAGACATTAATGCTCTGACGGTCTGGATAGCAAAAGCTGTTGCAGACCAGCCAAGAATGATCACTGGCAGCCAGGCTCTCGACAAGAAATTCATCAGTTTGTCAAAGGACCAGGCGGCATCTCGAAACTCCTTGGAAAATAGCCCGGTAAGTGATTCACCAAACACCATGGTCGAGAACAACATGATCATCAGCGCGAGCAGAAAGTTTGGCAGTGCCAGACCAAGATAGCTGATTAGACGAAGAGAATTGTTCAGGTATGGGTTGTTTGATGTGGCAGAAATTATGCCCACCGGAATGGCGATGGAATAAGCTAAAAGCAATGCGGAAAGCGTGATGCCAAGGCTTAGCCAGAATTTTTGGCCCAAAAGCTGGGAAATATCGATGCGCAATATGCAGCTATCGCCAAACTTGCCCTGAAAGGCATTATATATCCAGTCGACCCAGCGCACAACATATGGCCGATCAAGGCCAAGACGTACTCTTTCGCCTTCAATATCGGCAATTGAAATTGGGCTACCTTGGGTGTTTTTGAAAGCCAGATAGCGTTCTGCACAATCCCCCGGGACTAATTCCATCAAAGAAAAAACAATGAATGAAACAAAGATCATGGTGAACATTGCCATGCCGGCGCGAACCATGGTGAATTGAGCGAACTTATACATTTGTTCTCTGCATCATTTTTCCCTCATTATTCTTTTGAACGTGCGCAGTATTTGATTTTTATTCTTATTTTTCGCATATGCCTTTGTCGGCACAGTCGTTGTTTTTTGTTTTATTCTGCTTGCCTGAAAAATCGGTGCCCAATTTTGCCAGACTGACGTCAGCTTAATAAACTATGCATTTGAACTTGGTTTTATGCAAGCCGGCAAAAAATCCCGGTCTTTATGTTAGTGGGCGACCGAAGCCGCCCACTTTAGTTTTAAGATTATTTTATAGACGATTGATTACTCGTCCAAATACCACTGTGGACCGCGGTATGGGTATGTCCGATAGAACTCAAATCCCCAGGTTTTGAATACGGGGAAGTTTTTCAGAGCGTTACGGTTATAAACTGGTCCCGGAGCGTTGACTGTACCAATGAACAGCAGGCTTTCTGCCATTGCTTTGGACAGTTTTGAACCAAGTGCGTTGGATTCATCGGTTCCAGGAGCAAGTCCCAAGAAGGCATCAATGTCAGCGCTGATCTGCTGAACATATTCTGGTGGTTCAACACCAGCACTACCATTTGATTCAACCCATTCGCCCCAAAGCATCCCAGTGCGTGCACCAAAATAATCAGCAAATGGCGGTGTCCAGGAGGTTGAGCTACCAAGAACCACGGCTAGGGGTTGGCCTTTGCCCCAGATGCCAATATCCAGCTGGTTGGAAGATTGAGCTGAGCGATATTCATCATCGGTTACTTCTTTAACCGTACTCTGAACACCAACATTGGCCCACTGTTGACCAACAAGTTCAACCACCTGGCCAGAAACGCCCTGAGTTGAGAATTGTAGGTTAACCACCAGTTTTTCGCCATTTGGTAATTCACGGAAACCATCGCCATCGGTGTCAACCATGCCGATTTCATCCAACAGAGATTTTGCTCCATCTGGATTAAATTCGATAGCAAACGAACTGCTGCTGGCATCAACAAAATCAGGTACCGGAGAGAAGCCTACATATTGACGAGCTTCGCCAAGACCAAAGAACACCACTTCATTAAGTTCATCGCGGTCCATGGCGATGGACATAGCTTCGCGGAATTTTATGTTACTAAACAATTCGCGTTTGCCAAGATCTTCGACAGTTATATTAAACGCAAAAGTGGCCATTCCGATTGAAGGAATGAGTTCAACCGTGTAATCACCCTTTTCTTGATTTTCCAGCAGGATTGGCGCTGAAGGCAGAGCCAAGGATTGCAGTTTATAGTCTACTTCTGCATTGATCAGCTTAAGGATGCGAACTTCATTTTCAGAAACATATGTTTCGTCTTGCTCGCTGATATAGGGCAATTGATTACCCGCTGTATCCACCTGAAAGAAGTATGGATTGGCCACATAGGTGCGCCCATCGGTGGTATCGCGAACAGTCATATATGCTTCAAGACTTGGCATAACGTCTGCGGGCAGACCTGCAACCAATTCAGGCTGAGCCAATAGAGGCGTTGGTGTATCCGTCCAGTCTGAATTGCCGTAATACGCAGCAATTGCAGCATAGCCGTTTTCAAAGCCAAGCGATTGAGCCAACTCATCGGCGTTTGGATTTAATTCCGGGTGGAATTGACCAAGGAATTCTTTCGACTGGAACCCTTGGGCAAAACTAGTGGCAAACTGGCTTAAAAGACCCGGTTTTGGTGATGGCAGGTTGAACTGCACAGTTTGATCATCTACGACCACAACTTCCATTCTCTCACCGGCAACCAAAGCATATCCCGGAGGAGAAGCTTTTACATTAGTGTCCATAAGCAGGTTGTCGTACCAGAATTTCACGTCATTGGCAGTGAAAGGAGTGCCATTTGACCATTTATGCCCTGCGCGCAGGGAAAAGGTAAGTTGGGTGAAATCATCGTTCCATTCCCAGCTCTTTGCAACATTTGGTACAATGGTCTGCAAATCGTCAGAATAGCGCACGAAGTTGACGTGGCGAACTGAAAGCAGATCGGAAGTTCCTGCTTCAGTGGCGTTTGAAATCATATCAAACGTACCACCATATTTGCCAATTGAATCATATGGTGCAACAACCAATGGCTCAGACGGTAGGCGTTCAGCAAGTGGTGGCAATTCGCCATTGCCACGGATTCTTGCGTTTAATGCCGCAATGTCAGGGTTCTCAGAAAATTCCAGAGTACAGCCCGTAAGCTCCTGAAATTCGGCTAGTTCATACTGTTGTGGGAAGGCGCCAGCGGCAACCCCACCCATATCGGAGACCGTCACTGCTGGGCAACCGCCATTTTGCGCTGCCTGCGCAAAGCCGGTTAGCGCCAGTAGCGCGACACCTGAAAGAAGTATTCGTTTCATAACATTTCCTCACTGTTTTTTTTCGGTTTAGTCTTTTTGTGCCATTCATTTAAAGTTGTTCAACGCCTGGGTAGAATTTTATTGGATCACAATCCGTTTCCCACGATCACATTGCTTGTTAGGACTTAAGTCATTTTCCACCGGAAAATTTGACCGTGATGTCATTTTAACGTCTGGCACGGGAGTTTGTTTTTTAATTTCCTCCAGAAAAAACCATCCCCCGCAAACCCGCCTTTGTCAATCTAAAGACAGGGAGCATGAATAATAATGAACAAGTCTGATTGATCTGTCAAGAAATTTTCATGATGAGCTTGGTAGAGGGAATTCTCTTTTGGTATCAATAGTTTCTGGTGAGTTTTATCAGTAAAACCAAGCATGTTGCGCTTTGTTTTCTATTTTATAATACCGAAATATTGGGTGAAAATTGCATCAATTTGAGCATGGTTTCACGTTTAGAAGTAGGCCTAGGGATTATGAAATTCTAATGTTTCAGGTTGGTTTTTTTGATCCAGACATCCGTTTAAGGGGCAAATAAAAATATCTGCTCATGGAGCGTTTTCAGGATAAGCGGTTCTGATTATCCGGTACGAAAGCGCGACCAACAAATTCTATAGCGTTTTCAGGATAAGCGGTTCTGATTATCCGGTA
>VAPK010824077.1_pt1 | contig 12956 bp, 10 predicted proteins | sample 3395031 | NCBI WGS metagenome assembly VAPK01 (sample SAMN08290443, study PRJNA428436) | hydrothermal vent metagenome | isolation source: Deep-sea hydrothermal vent chimney 1 | place: Pacific Ocean: Juan De Fuca Ridge | reverse complement strand
CTGTTTTTTAAGGTTAACCCACTCTACCTAAAGAGTTTATCACTTTATCCGCTAAACACTAAAACTTTTCAAAATTATATCAGACAATATCCCAAAAGGGAATTTAAAATTACAGTGGCTTACCTTTACGTAAAACATTGAGTTTATTAATGATTGCACGCATGCCTAAACTGACTCACTACCTATATTTTGCATAATGTCCGCACAATGAACACCCTATTATTATTCCGGACGGGGCATTGCCTGGGACAATTCCTCGATTAATTTCTCCGGTAAACTGACATTCGAATTTTGGGCCCGATCCACTACCTTCCAAGCTTCTTTATAGGAATGCGTTTGAGACAACACTTCGATCAGGACTTTGTGGGCAGTAGAATTTTTGGGATCGACTGCAAGCGCTTTGTTCGCGTTTTCTTTTGCCTCTTTGTACTTGTTCAATTGATTAAAAGCCTCTCCCGTATAGGCATAAGCATTGCCGTGTTCGGGGTCGAGCTCGATCACTGTCTTGTATTTTTCAATGGCCTCCTTGAAACGGCCGTCCATTGCCAACGTCAGCCCCCAATAAATGAACGCTTTCGAATTAGTCGGGTCCAACTGAGTGGACCTTACAAATTTTTCAATCGCCGCACTTTTCAAACCCCCTTTAACAAGGGATATCCCCCACCATGCGTAATTATTAGCGTTGTCGGGGTTGGATTCCGATATTTTCTGCGCCAGACTCGCGGCCTCATCATGCTTGCCAAGAGCGTTGAGTTCCATGACATGTTTTACCGAGCTTACGGTCTGAATCGTTTGCTCTTTTTTCATTTTGCTCAGTTTTTCTTTTTGTAGCGCTCTCTCCTGATTTATTTTATCAATGGCTTCATTATCCAGACGGACTTCTTCCATCTTGGCGGTATAAGCCGTAGATATAAACCCAAACACGATCGCTATATTGCAAAATACCCAAAGTATTTTTACTTTAATGGGCATGAAATACCTCTAAAATTTCTAAAATTAATACCCTGAACCTGTTGAAAGCCAGAAGGCTTCAAAAAACTCAACCTGTTGTTCCCTTGTCCCTGCACTACACAGAAAAGAGGAAGTATAGCGTTATAAATTAAGAGGATCAAAGTTTCTTTAGGATTTTTTTTGCCGTGGCGATCATCCTGGGATTTGCGCTTTCAGAATCGGAACTGGAAAGATACGCCTGCAAATGTTTTTTGCTCTTGGCCCGGTCAATTTTTTGATATTGAATTCCCAGATAATAATGCGCCGGAGCGTAGTCAGCATCGAGTTTCAAGGCGATTTCATATTCTTTAATGGCGTTTTGGGGGTTATTCTGAAACCCATGAGCCAGCCCCAGGTAAACTCTGACTTCGCTGTCCCCAATATACCATTCAAGAACCTTCTCCAAAACCTCTCTTGCTTCAGCGGGCCTTTCCGTGGACAAATACAGCTTGGCCAGGGCCACTGACCCAAAAACATAATAGGGGTTCAAGGACAGGGTCTTCCGATAAACCGTTTCCGCTTCGTCATAACGTTTGAGAGCCTGCAATACATTTCCCTGGTTCAAATGGGTCATCACGTGTTCCGGGTCCAATTTCAGAATGGCTCCGTATGACTCAAGGGCTCGCAAATAATCGCCGGAATCAAACGCTTCCATCGCTTGATCCAGAAGCTGATCGATCCTGGCATGACGCTTGATTTCGGCTACCTGACTTTCCGACCTCTCCACGGCGGAAAACTTTTTAAAAATTTTGGATCGCTCGTCCGCGGACCCAGTGCTGATTTTGATGAATGACGGGTCCACCTGAATAAAAGGAGTCAATTGCCTGACCAATACGTCCCGGTCATCTTTATAAATATATTTCGGGGCATTGAATTCAAGCAGGGAATTATCATCGGTGTGAATGGGAGCTTCGCCGCTGAATCGAAGAATCTGGTCCCGGCTCATTATCATCAAACTGAACAGATCCCGCACGCTATGGATACCGATACGGCTGAGGTCTTTTCCGATAGTATCTTTCTTGAGTAAATCGTCCACCCTTTCATACGGCAGTCCATATTCTTTGGAAGACCCGATCAAGAGATAATCGTCTCCCACAATGGATTCCCACATGGTCACGTGAGGAAATATCGTAGAAAAGGATTTGGTGATGGATTTAAAATTTTCCGGCGACATGTTGGTGTGCACCCAAATGCAGACCACTCCTTTTTCGGTCAACCTGTCCTTTAGCAAACGGAAAAAATCCACGGTGAACAAGGCGCCCACTCCTGATATCCAGGGGTTGGAAGGTTCCGAGATGATGACGTCATATTTCTTATCGCTCAAAGCCACATGATTCCTGCCGTCTTCCAGAATGACGGTCAGGCGGTCATCGTCCAACGCATGGTGGTTGAAAGGACCAAAAAACCGCGACCCTTCAATAACTGTGGTCGAAATCTCAACCAGGTCGATGTCTTTTACGGCTGGAAATTGCTCGACGGCTCCCAGGGTGATTCCACTGCCCTGCCCTATCACCAGAACAGATTCCGGGTTTTTCTGGAAAAACATGGGGAGATAACCGGAAAGAAGTTGCGTGCGCATGTCCAAAGCCAGCGAAGCGTCGGTTTTCCCGTTGACGCGCAAAAAAATGTTTCCCGATACCGCAAGCTCCGTGGTCACCGTGGTGTGCGTGCCTTCCTTATAAAATAGAATCCTGTTCGTCTTGTTTTCAGCTTCCTTTAAGTCCTTGATCCGGTACGGCATGAAAGAGCCGCTGGAAATGACTGCCTTGTCCCAGGCGTTCATGGAAATTCCACCCCACAGGCAAGCCAAAAGCACCAGCGGCAGGCCATATAATTTCATGGGGGCCGTCAAACTTTTTGAAAGAGAAAGCAGTCCTCCGGCTAAAAGAATGTTGATGAACACTGCTGTCAGCACCGAGTTTTGAATTCCCAGGATCGGAATCATGAAAAACCCACCGACAAAAGACCCGACAATAGTCCCGACAGTATTGGAGGCGTACACACGGCCGACATCACTCCCAAGGTTTGACATCCCGCGTGTCAAAAGTTTCACCACAACCGGGAACTGAGCGCCCATGAAAAAGGTGGGGAAAAACAAAAGCGAAAAAATTATCAACAAATTTGAGAATTGAACCGCTGAAAAATCGATGTCCCAATTCTGATAGACCCAGCGATTTATAAAAGGAATTTCGCCAAAAAAAGGCAGGGCCACCAGCGCGGAAATTCCGATCCCAATCTGCAAAAGCCCAAAAACCTTGACCAGATCCTTCATGCGGGTGACCAGACGAGCAAAGCACACGGTTCCAAGCGCAAGGCCCAGAATGAAAAGCGACAATATCAGGCTGAAGGCATAAACTGACGAACCCAACAGTAGAGACAGAATTCGATTCCAAGTAAGCTGATACACCAGGGCGCAAAAACCGGAAACCCCAAAAGCAAGCAGAAGGAACCGTTCTTCCCACAACATCACTCGCGTTTTGTTGTCCGCAGGTTCATTCCGGCCTTGGGACGATTCGTTCAAGCTCTGGGCCGTTCTATTCCAACCAGGACGAAACACCAGAAAAATGATCATGGCAATGCCAATGTTTAGTCCCGCCGCGAGTTGAATGGTGGAGGACAACCCTAAAAGCCGCATGAAAACATAGGCGCTGGTGGCGGCTCCGAACACCGCCCCGAAAGTATTTACAGCGTACAGAGTCCCCACATCCCGCCCGATGAGTCCCGGTTCGCTGGATACGAATTTGCTGAGTATGGGAAGCGTCGCCCCCATAAAAGTGGTGGGGATGAGCAGAATGGACCCGCATATCAAAAAACGATAAAAACTGGCTTCTGTATAGGAAGATCCTGAATTGAGATATATAGATTTAAAAAGAGGGAATGCCCAGTCAATGATGCCAGGGATGGCAAGACAATAGAAACCAATCGCCCCTTCGAGCAAAGCGTAGAGGGCCAGCGGATTGAAAAACCGGTCGATGATTTTGCCACCCGCATAACTTCCCAGAGCCAGTCCGCCCATGAAAGCGGTGAGCACTGTGGCGATGGAATAATGCGTGTTGCCCATGACCAGGGTCAACAACCGGGTCCAAACCACTTCGTAGATCAGACCGGTAGCGCCTGATATGAAAAAAAACAGGAAAACCCAGGTTCTGGATATGGGGTTCACGGAGGACAAATTAAATGGGAAAGCGGATCACTCGGTCACCGTTTTGGAGCGACCGCAACGAAACCCAACGACGGCGTCCTTTCGGCCCGGTGTCGCGGCATACCGCTTGGCAGCGCGAATATCTACCTTCCTGGAATCCCAGGAGCCGCCCCTGAAAACCCGGTTTTTTTTATTTTCCGCACCTGTAGGGTTCATCATGGGCGCGGTTTTATAATAAAACTGGTCGTACCAGTCGTCCACCCATTCGGACGCGTTGCCGGACATATCATAAATGCCATAGACACTGCGACCTGTCGGAAAGGTTCCGACAGGAGACATGAATTCGTAACCATCGGCCTTGCCTGCAAAGTTGGCCCTTTTGCCCAGCACTTTATTTCCCCAGGGATAAATCAGACCGTGGGTTCCGCGCGCCGCTTTTTCCCATTCCGCTTCCGTCAAAAGCCGCTTGCCGGCCCATTTGCAGAAATTCACCGCGTCGAGCCATGAAACGCCGACAACCGGATTTTTAGGTTCATGCAAAAGCGCGTTGTCCCCCTGAAAAAAAGGCACCGACGGTTTCACATAATTAGCGGCTCGTCTGAACTTATCGTAGGACTCGACGGACACTTCGTATTTATCGACATAATAGGCATCGAGGTAAATTTCCTGTTCCGGCTTTTCGTCGAACCCTCCAGAATCGGACCCTCGGGTAAACACGCCTTCAGGAATCAGAACCATCTCTCGGCCATCATCCCCTATAGTGGTCTCGAAAATACTGAAGTCCCGGTTGTCCAAAATTTCCACTTTTTTAATTTTTACCGCCATTTTCTGTACTTTTTTATCGTGTTCAATCGACTTCTTGATTTCCCAGATAATCACTAGCAAAAACAAAACAGTTATGGCAAAACAAAAAATTATGCCAATCATCAGGTTTTTATCTTTCATATCAATTCAATTCGTGGAGAATAAATGTTAGTTTGAAAAAAAATTTGATTATAGTGTAAACCATTATTAAAGCAAACAAAAATAGATCGCCCGGTTCCCATCCAATTAATTGAAAACAGTGCCCCTTTTATCTTGCAAGGGAGAGCGTTGGAACCACAGATGAACACAGTTATACACAGATGGATGCCAGGTTAAAAATATGAATTTAATCAAAGCCAAAGATTTTGCTCTGGCCTGCCTGGAACCCGCAGAGGCCGAGATATTAAAACTATTCCGCACGAAGGATATTGCTGTGGAAAGTAAATCCGACTTAAGCCCGGTGACCCTTGCGGATCGGAATGCGGAAGAAATTCTGCGCACAAAAATTACCCGGAACTTTCCCGGCCACGGCATCATCGGTGAAGAGTTCGGAGAAGAAAACAGCTCTGCTGAATGGGTCTGGACAATCGACCCCATCGACGGAACCCGTTCCTTCATAAGGGGCCTTCCCCTGTTCGCGACCTTAATCGCGCTTCTGCATAAAGGAGAGCCGGTCATGGGAGTGATCTCTCTGCCTGCGTTGGGAGAAACCTCCTGGGCGGTCAAAGGCAAAGGAGCGCATTGCGGAAAATCCCGATTAAACGTTTCAGCCTGCAAAAACCTTTCGAAAGCCATGGTGGCGGTGGCGGACTTTTATTGTTTCCGTCAGAAAAAATGCGCCCGTCTGTTCAATCGACTGGACAAAGAAGCCGGAATAATGCGGACCTACCCCGATGCGTTTGGACATCTCATGGCGGCAAGAGGGGTGGTCGATGTCATGGTGGACCCGCTGGCTTATGTCTGGGATTATGCGCCCTGCAAAATCATGGTCGAAGAAGCGGGAGGCAGATTCGCGAATTTTTCCGGCAATCGATCCAGCATAAGTGAAGAAACGGCCATTTCGGGAAACCCGCAATTGGTTCAGCAAGTGCGGAAAATTGTTGCAGATATTAAAGGCGGTTAAAAGGAAACACAAAAAGAATTTTTTTACCGCAGAGGCGCAAAGATCGCAAAGAAAACAATACTCCTACAAGGTTTTTAAGATTTTCTCTGCGCCCTTGGCGTCTTTGCGGTTAACAACTGGTTTTGTTTTTTTTTCAACGATCTGCTTTTTAAATGGGTTGCCGTCCTTGAAACCCTGCATCAATCTCGTGCCAGAATCGAATTTCCTTTTCAGGGGCCTTCCAGCACAGATAAACTTCGCGCCCATCACGAAGCGATGGGAAGTCCACTAATCCTTCTTTGATTCCCTTAATGACGCATCCCTTAGATTCCAAATCGTTCATGATCCGGTTGAGTTTAAGAGCTGCGCCCAGATATTGGGTTCCCTGTACACTACCGCCGTTATACTTATGTTTTTCCCAGGCGTTTTTAACATCGGGATATTTATTCCTGAGTTCCGACTCCAACCCTTGAATTCGGGGAACATTCAGCAAAAGCTGGGGAATGATGGCATTTGCCTCATCCAGGGTGAATAACCTTTTTTTTGCCATAAATAAGCTCCTGCTCGGTTCTGTTAGGGAAGGCCGTGGAATATTTGCGGGCAACTCAAAATCCAATCAGTCGATATCCCCTTAATTAATAACGATCTCACCCACAATACCTGAATTTTAATGAAGGAATCAATTGGAATAAAAAGGTTAATGTTTTCAATTGATTATAGTAATGCCGAAACAGGGGCTTTGCCCCGAAAACAGCCGGGCATTGTAGCCCTCTGGATTTCAAAATAAAATCTGGTAAACCCGGCATTCGATTTCTCCCGGAAATTACCGCCTTTCCACCGCCTAATTGTTGTTTTTTTATTGACAAAAGGTCGATAAGAAGATAAATTCTGGCGACCTGAATGATCCGCCAATTATTAATTATATTATATAATTTATATCGGCATTATTTAAAACGATTGACAGGTTGACCGGATACACGGGGGGAGGTGGAAAGCGGTTACGTAGCAATTAAGTAATAAATCTCTTACTTGTTACAAAGTATAGATTTTTTGATTTGCATAGAATTTTTATAAGGTCACTTTTCCAAAATTATAATGGGGAGGCAAGGAAATGAAGAAATCAGTAAGTTTAGTTACAGTATTTGCTTTTTTGATGGTTGTGGGCCTGAGTTCAGTAGCGTCCGCAGATGACCTGAGACCTGGTGCTTATGTTCCGGTTGATCAGAGCGTGATGAGTGTTGGTCAGACAATGATGCAGATGGGCGCTAAAGACCGCGCCATGACTTCCGCATTGAACAATATGAGCCGGAGCATTGCAAGCGATCTTGGTTCACATCTGAACACCGACTATCAATTCGGCTCTTCTCAATCAGATCAGTCCTGGAAAGAATGGCGGACTGTTGAGGATGTTGGCGTGGTTGTTGGTCTGGTACCTGGTGACTGTCGTGGCGACAACTCTGATGACGCATACCGCAAACAAATGGGTCAGAACCGAGACGGCTATATGAAAGAGCCTCTGGTTTCTCAAGCAGATTGTGAAAAAGATCACGCAACTGTAAAATAAGTATTATTTTTAGAATAAGGGCGGCTAACCCCGTCTGAGTAAATTAAAACCGATAGAATGTTTTCATTCTATCGGTTTTTTTTTGCCTCTTTTTGATAAACTGAAACAAATCGGAACCGATACCAACTTGAACCATCGTGATCAAATTGCCACACAACAAAACCATCACCCTCGGCCTCATCCAGACGTCCTGTTCGGTTGATCCATCGCAAAATTTAAAGGACGCTGTCCAAAAAATATCCGATGCCTCCTCAAAAGGCGCGCAAATTGTTTGTTTGCAGGAGCTATTCCGGTCGCAGTATTTTTGTCAGGTGGAAAATACTGAGTTGTTTTCACTGGCGGAAACAATTCCCGGCCCTACTACCCATGTGCTCTGTGAATTAGCGTCTAAACTCGAAATTGTAATCATCGCTCCCCTATTTGAAAAACGCACCGAGGGAATTTATCATAACACCGCCGTGGTGATCGACGCCGATGGAACGATCGTCGGAAAATATCGAAAAATGCACATCCCGGACGATCCCTGTTTCTATGAAAAGTTCTACTTCACTCCCGGAGATTCAGGGTTTCAGAGTTTTCAAACACGCTATGGCCGGATTGGAGTGCTCATCTGCTGGGATCAATGGTTCCCGGAAGCGGCGCGATTGACGGCGCTTTCCGGAGCGCAATTTATCTTTTATCCCACGGCTATTGGTTTCCAGGCTTTCGACGCCAACGAAGTGGCAAAACAAGTCTCTGCGTGGGAAACAGTGCAAAGAGGGCACGCCATCGCCAATGGGGTTTTTCTTGCCTCGGCCAATCGGGTGGGCACGGAGAACGCCTTGACATTCTGGGGCCGGTCTTTTATCTGCAATCCGTTTGGCGAAATCATGGCCCAAGCCGGCCCTTCTGCCGAGGAGATCCTCATCGTTTCCTGCGACCTCAAGGAAATAGAAACCACCCGCCAAAACTGGCCTTTTTTGCGTGATCGAAGAATCGACGCATATCGAGGTATTGATAAAATCTTCAACGACCCCAATGACTGACTCTCAATATCCTGCCGACCGTGGGTTCCGAATGCCGGCGGAATGGGAACCGCATTCGGGAACCTGGCTCACCTGGCCTCATAATCTGGAAACCTGGAATGAATCCGTTTTGCCCAAGGTGGAGCAAACCTATCTTTCGATCATACAGGCGCTTGCTCCGGGAGAAACCGTTCACATTCTGGTGAACGACACAACCTCAATGAAATCTGTAAAAAATAAAATCGCCAATGCAGGCATTCCTGCCAGTTCATTGCGGTTTTATGCGATCCCAACAAATGACGCCTGGATTAGGGATTATGGGCCCAATTTTCTGACGTCCGGTGATTCAAAAACCAGGCAAATTGCTCTCAACAACTGGCGATTCGATTCCTGGGGCGGCAAATACGATTGGGAACTGGACAATCAGGCGGGTGACGAAATCGCGCGTCTCGTGAAATTACCAACGTTTGAACCCAGGATCGTGCTGGAAGGAGGAGCAATCGACGTCAATGGACAGGGAACTTGTTTGACCACCGAATCCTGCCTTTTGAACGTCAATCGAAACGGTGGGATGCGTCGGGAGGCAGTAGAGAATATCCTGAAAAATTACCTTGGGGCCAACAATATCATTTGGCTGAAAGGAGACATCAAGGGCGATGACACGGATGGGCATATCGACAACCTGGCCCGTTTTGTCAATTCTACAACGGTTGTCTGTGCCGAGGACACCACCGCCTCGAATTCAAACGAACTGAACGCCAATTACCGAATACTGCAATCGGCGGTCGATCAGGATGGTAAATCATTGAACGTCATCCACCTGCCCATGCCGGAGCCGGTCAAATCAGGTTCTACCCGACTGCCGGCAAGCTACGCCAATTTTTATATCGGCAATCGAGCCGTTCTCCTTCCAATATTCAACGTTCCCAATGATCGAAAGGCAGAGTCAATTCTGCAAAATATTTTTCCCGATCGGAAAATTGTTCCCCTCCCCTGCCGGGAACTTCTAATGGGATTTGGAGGTCTTCATTGCATCACCCAACAACAGCCTGCCTGATTGGGCTTATTGTTCTTTAACATTAAAGGTCCATTTTATTCAGAGAACGTATTCCGCGTTGAATCGGCAAGTAAGCGGCGATCAGGGAGAGAATAAAAATAAGGGCGTAGCAAATGGGAACGTCGATTCCGCCAACAGATTTATAAAAAAATTTTTCATTAAAGTGCACGTACATGGGTCGGCCCACCAGCATCAGAACCAGTCCGACAAAGCCCAGGCTCATGGTCATGAACAGGATACCGCCCGTTCCCGCAGGAATTTCAGAGATATTGTCGTGATTGAACGACGGATAGACTGCACCCAGACCGATTCCCATTCCCACAAGCCCCAGGGTGACCAAAAAGACCCCGATGAAGGAAACCGTCATGACATAGATATCCACTTGTAGTAGATAATTAGAAACCAACAATAAAAATTCAGCGATGAAAAGAAAGGGCGGAAAAAACATCCAGAACTTGCTCCAAAGAAACTTTTTCATTTCTACGGGAGCGCTGTAAATCGCCCACATGCTTTTCCCCTCCAGGCTGGTCGCGGTAAAAACAAATCGGGAGACCAGAGCCGATATTACAAACCCGATCAAGCCAATATTCAAAACTGAGATCACGTTTTTCAAAGCAATATTACTCAATGGCAGGTTCATGATGTTGAAGATGTAAACAAAAACCAATGCGCATAGAATAAAAATCTGCGACCACTGTTCAGGGTCCCGGCTGAAAATTTTCATGTCTTTTTCAAGCAAGGCCCGCTGTGTCGAACCAATGGGGAGGTTTTTCAAAAAAGAAATTCCGGATCTTTCCCATTCTTTTTTGGGCACGGGAGCATGATTTGCTTCCTGCACCAGAGTCCAACCGTCAAAATATATTTGTCGCCCGGTTATCCAAAGAACCGCCAGACCGACCAGCGCCGCTGAGTAAAGGTATAACGACTGCATAAGAGCGTTCTTGAACTCGCCTCCCACCCAGCTTGTCAGCCCATAAGAAATCCAACTGGTGGGTAGAAATTTGTAATCGGGAACTTTAAGGCTTTCCATGAACAGGAGGATCTGCTCATTCGAGACTTCCTGTCCAAAAAATTTTTCAGGGGAGAGAAAGCGCAGGTAAACCACCGCTCCCACTAAAAATATCAACCCAAGGAATGAAAGTGTCTGGTGCGCTTTTTTTGCGGGGAAATAGCGCATCAAGCCCATAATGACTAACGCCCCCAGCAGGCAGGCCAAAATGATGAAGGGCAGTATATTGAACAACAAATAGAAATAATATGTCCAGGGAACCTGAAAGAAGTACCCATAAGCGGAAAAAATGGGAAAAGTAAAGAGCAGAACCATCCAGGAACTATGCATCACCCCTTGCTGAAAACGGGAGAAAATAAAAGTCCCCATTCTGATGGGCAAGGAATGAATGAGTTCTAAATCCTTTGACATATAGAAAACTGACAAGGATACAATGAGGCTGGAAAACCAGACCATGACGAAAAGCGTCAGGAAGATGACATTCATCATTTGCGCAATGATTTCCTCGCCGATTTGCATGGGGAGCCCGTCCAGATAACGAACGATGCGCAAAAAAAACACGAAATCACCGTAAACAAACAAAGCCGCCATCACCGCAATCATCCCCCAGCGGATTTTTTTCTCGCGCGTGGGGTGGGCGAAATTATTTTTCCAGGCGGACAGGCGATACCGTTGGAGAATAAATAATTGATCTGTAATTCTGGTCCCGTTTTCCATGAATATTCGTGATTTAAGTTGTGGGAATATGAATCAGGATCGCATAGTCATTGGACATACACAACAATAAATCAATGAGTTAGCTAAAGGAGAGAAGATTCTGCTGAAAATTGCTCGCAAAAGGATTGAAATTCCGCCCCCTTTGGGAGGAGATTCTCGGCATACAAATATCACGATGAATCGGCGATGGACTCGTTTCTCTTTATAACAGGAAATATTACGACCCGACTTTTTCCGGCAATTAGAAAGCCGGACCACAAATGGTCCGGCTTTCTTTTTCACGAATCAAAATTTTCCGGTTGACCTCATAATTCAACATTTCCGAGACTATCGCATTCTTGCAGACGCTTTTTTGAACTTTGCTTCCTGCAGAGGAACTATTCTTAACATCTCGTTCATCTCTTTCTGGCAGCGATGAATTTTCACCGAAATCAAAGACACGATGTGGTCATCCTGCATCACCCTGAAGTGGGTTCGATGCCCCTTTCGATCCAGGAGTTTTGTCCAGTTTTTTCCGCTGAATGAAATGGTTTTTCCCTGAATTTTCGCTTCAAATTTCTCCGGCTCATCCACTTTCACGTAAAAAGGCTGACGCAGGTTTTTTGCATTGATATGGTAAGTTTGGAAGGCGCACATTTTCAGATCAGTGTAAGAATCCACCAGAAACGATCTCAAATAATTTGTCAGGAATTCAATTTGAGGATCGGAAAATTGACTGAAAGCCGGCATGGCGGTTCCTGCCAATCCGTGCTGAATGGCTTGTTCCATGCGAATGGTGGGCATGCGTTTCATCTCTTCGTAATCTTTGAAATTTCGAGGCTTATTTTCTAATCCATCTGCCAAGGGACCATCTCCTTGCCCCTGGTCGCCATGGCACACCGAACAACCATTTTCCTGATACAACTTTTTACCCTCTTCAATGGAAATAGGGTCTGGCAGATCCGCGTATTTTTCCTGAAGGGGAGCCGCGAAAGTGATGGACGGAATGAATAGCAAAATAAAAATAATAATTTTCATTACTGTTTCCTTAGCTTGGTTTGCATTTTTTAAGGTTTGAGATATTTCAATCGAATATTTTTCGTATGATTTCCGGGAACACAATATCTCCTTCAATTGAGCGAACTCCACTTCCGGATCGATGCTCTGCCCTGAATTTTTCTTTTTCTGGAGTGCTTAAAAACGGATTCGGTATTTTTAAGAAGAAAAACAAAGCAATACTGATGCCAATTCAGAAAGCATTGAATTTCGGGTGATTATAATAAAGGCCGATCAGGAAGGGTAACCTTATTTACAAATAAAGTATTAATCTTTGATAAAATTTAATACTTTATTCATGGAAGCCCTCGGTTTACCTGCCAGGGGGATTTTGCGGATTTCAAGCTGAATCAGACGATGGCTTTCGATCCCTCGACCATCTCCATAGAAACCAGGTCCAGGTGGCAACAATTCCAACCCAGCCAACCAATCGGGTTTTGGCCGCAATGGCAGTGTCCTCGTTGATCAATCCAAAATGAAAAAATAGATTGCGCCAGTCATGAGCGTCTTCCCCCAACCCGCCGATCAGCGG
>VAPK011123103.1_pt1 | contig 12960 bp, 14 predicted proteins | sample 3395031 | NCBI WGS metagenome assembly VAPK01 (sample SAMN08290443, study PRJNA428436) | hydrothermal vent metagenome | isolation source: Deep-sea hydrothermal vent chimney 1 | place: Pacific Ocean: Juan De Fuca Ridge | reverse complement strand
TTCTTCAACTTTTTTCTTATCAATACTATTAAATTCAGGAATCACTTCTTCTTTAGATAACCGAATCCTTTCTGCCTGTTCATCCCGAATATAAAAAAAAAACTTCCCACCACAACTATTACATCCCTCTAAAATCTCTTTACTTCCTACTTCAAGAATTTTTGAACAATGTACGCATTGGTGTGGCATAAAAAGACAAAACAATCAAACCTTAAAAAACTACCGAAAAAATATACATCACGACTTCATAAAACTACCAAAAAGAGTTTCTATTTAAATTTTTCGAACCCTAAAAATCATCTCTAATCAAAAACCCAAAAAATGAAAATTATTAAACTACTTTCGTTGCAACATCAGCTCAACCTTCTTAGGATCCTTCGTCATCTCTTTAACAACACTAGCCGGACCAATCACAGTAATAGCATCCTGCTCTCCCACAAGAATCTTAGCAATGTTTCGCCTCACGCCCTCAAACAAACTTCTGTTCTCATTTTCTCCACTCAAACTCGCAATCTCAATACCAGCAAACCCCCTAACATTTCCAATCAACATCATAGAATTCTCAATCAATTTAGCCTCCTCATCAGGCTTCAACTTACCCTGCAAAATAATAATTTTATTCTTCAAAACAATTCCCATAATTTTCTTAATCCTAGTAATTGCATCCTTATTACTAATTTCAGAATACGGCATAAAATGTATGGTTAAATTGTCCTTCCTCTTTCTAGCCTTCTTAATCACTTTCTTCTTTTTCGCCATCAAATCTCAACCACTCCATTAATTAAAAAAATAATTGAATGTTGTAAACTCAGACAAGGACTTAGTTGACATGTCGACATACCGACATACCGACATACCGAAAAAATCTCCGATTTTTTCATATCTCAATCCCCTCTTTAGTAGCCAAGCCAATAACAGTTTGTCGATTATCCTTAACTTTATCAAACTCATCCGCAGTTAAACAAATCATATCAGCAGAATAATTCTGATTCCAATAACCATAAACTTTCCCCAGTCTCCCAAAACGCCTAGCTTCCTCAAATCTATCACTAACAACAATAAAATCAAAATCACTGTCTTTCCCAAAATCTCCACGGGCACGACTACCAAATAAAATCAACTTCTTCAAAGAAAAATTACGAATAAGTATATCCTTAAACTTCCTTGCAATCTCTAAATTTTCGTCCTTATCCATTCTAAAACCTCCTCAGCTAACTTAATAAAAATATCGACATCTGTCTTAAAATATCTTTTGGCAGGAATTTCTTCAATCATCATATCATATCTAGAATTAATATAACCCTCCATGAGACTCTCTATCCCAGAAGAAAATTTGCCAGGCAAACCAACGTTTTTTCCCAGCATAATCAAATTATGGGTCTTAACTAAATCATTACCCCTTTCCATCCAAACAGCCTTCAGCCCCTTCTCAACAGCTTGCTGAGACCAAAAAACAGAGGCATAATAATCCTCGCTATTCAAACTATTCTTAGCAGTTTTCAAATCATAACCAGCTTGCTCCAGCCACTTTCCCACCAACTCTTTCTTTTCATTAATCATCTTTTCTACACCTTCCTTAATCACTTTTTTCTTTTTCTTTACCATATTGTTATTATTCAAATGCAACAATTTGCACAAGCCCCACGACCCCATCGCAACCACCAAGCGCAAAAGCACTTACCCACCAGACGCAAAGACGTCCAGCCACCGACATCAAAGATGTCACCCGACCTCAAACTCGTTTCACGAGCTTAAACAATTCCTCATAAAACTCCTCAATATTTTTTCCATCCTTGGCCGAAATCCCAACAACATTATATTCCGGAAAAGCACCTTGTACTTTCTTAATATTAGATTTTTTTAAATCTATCTTATTAGCAACAACCAAAACCGGAATATTACGAGCCGCTAGATTTCCCAAAATAGTAATATTAACCTGAGAATACGGATTCACCGTAGAATCAATTATCACAACTACAGCATCCATATCATCCAACCACTTTATAGACTCAATAATACCCTGAGTAGCCTCTCTAGCCCTATCTTGAGCTGCTTTTTTCTTTAATCCAAACTTCATAAAATCTTCAAAATCAATTCTAGTAGCAACACCAGGCGTATCAATTAACTTAAATTCAATCTTCTTTCCATCTCTCTCCATTACAACCTTTTCTTTAATCTGAATCTCCCGAGTCTCATGAGGCATCTTAGAAACAGAACCTAAATCCTCACCTAACCAATCCTGACAAATCCTATTGGCCAAACTAGTCTTCCCAGCATTCGGAGAGCCATAAAAACCAAGCTTAACTTCTCCCTTCTTTTTAAAAACACTAGAAAAAACCCTTCTAGCAAAATTCCTAACAATTTTTATCATAATTTAAAATCGAACTCCGGATTTATTAATGTTGCCATTATATTTTTATTTCTGTATCATGGTACTCTTTTGAAAGAGGTATTATTTGCCTGAGTACGAGCAGCAACCTCTCTAGCCTTCATAACAGCCTTCCTAGCTCGCCAATCCCTAAATAAAGCAGAAATCTTACTAATGGGAATAATTTCCACCATCCCAACGCTCTTACCAAGAGACTTCTTTATAATATAATTAACCCTCTCGCTCCCCCATCCCTTCGCTATTAATTCGGCACGAATTCTCAAATCTTCAATATCACGAGCTCGGGCATTAGAAACATACATCAACATATTATACAATTGAGACCTATCCTTAAATAAATAATTCTCATAATGTCGTTTATACCAAATCTGCAAGCCAGAATAAGCAACTAAAAAAAACAAAATAACCATACTCAAAAAGAAAATACTCTTACCAACCGGCTTACAATCACTTCTACAATTATCATAATTTTCCCCAAGGTTCTCTTCACAAACTTTATTAAAATTACAATTTGTATCAATCTTACTTTCAATAAGAATAGAACTCAAACGAGGAGAAACAAAAAAACTTCCGCGAGTATTATTTTTATAATAAAATTCGAAACTCTTCGTCTCTCCAGCATTTAAAATAATAACAGTAGCATCTCCCGCCTTCCTAGCCCCTACATCTCCATTAAAATATAATTCACTAAATGGTTTATTAATCACAAAATAACTCTCTTCACTACTCCTAGAAGTCACATTAAAATCATAAACACTCAAAACATCTCTCTTTCCCCCACCAAGATACGAAGAAAAAATATCTTTACTCTTCATTAAAACATCTATATTATTATTCTGCCAAGTTAAAATAGGTCCAGCATATTTATCATCACTAGCACCACTAACTGATCCCGACTCCATAGCAACAGGATTAACATGGACATCGGAAAGTTCTGAAGGCAAAAAAGGACTTTCAAAACTATTAATTCCTACAGCAACTGGAACATCCATAGAATAAAGTTTTTCTGCAACATTTTTAAAATCTATAACATCAAAAGAATTGTTCCTTGCCGTATTTAATCTTTGCAATTCACTCTCAATATTAGCAATATTAAGAATGTTAAAAACATCTTTACCATACCAAACAGGAAATCCGTTAATCGTATTTTTAACATTTTGCATAGATTTTTGCATAGATTTTAAACGAGCATCTACAGCAAATTCAGGACTAATTACCTTGACACCAAAACTCTTTTTGCTACTTAAATTACCCCCTGCGCTAACATTTAGAGTTAAAGTATAATTATTCAAATTATCATAAGAATGGACAACATAAGGAACACTAGTACTAATACTTTTATTATCACCAAAATCCCATCTATAACTCAAAGACTCGTTACCCTTAAAATCCACATTAGCATAAAAAGTAACTGGAACTCCAGCAGGAGGATTCAATGGCATAACAGAAGAAATAATAGGTGAAGGGAAAAGTGTCACATTAACTCTAAACAAATCTTTTCCAGAAAGTTTAGCAAAATATTCACCAGGCCCAGAAACTTTCATACCCAGCAGACTCAAATCCAAAATACCATTAAAATCAACATCAGCAGAAGTTTTATTTAATACATAAACCATATTATTAGACTTCCATTCAGAATTATCTGTATAAACTAATTTAACATTAAAAATCCTAAAATTTTGTGAAACTCCAGATATTTCTAAGGGCAATATGCACCCTTTAGAACAATTCCCACCATATCTCTTTGAAATAATATGATTAGCAGAAAGAACACTATCATCACCAAATTTCAAATTATCCATCTCTTCTGCTCTTGCATATTTAACACCCTGAGCAAAAATACCATAATCTTTTACACTATTACTAGGCCCATTATCATAAGTAAAACCGCAACTTTTTCCCGATTCATCCTGATAAATATTGTAACTAGTTAAAGAATCTGCCCCAACACAAACTTGATAATCTCCAGCAGAAAAAATATCACCCGCATCTGGACTAATCTCACAACCATCCTCAATATTAGGATTAAAATTACACTTCCAAGAAGCACCAAATCCACTATCTGGGTAAACAGTCATATTTAATACGCTACCATTTCCTATTACATCTGCCCCAACCCTTAGAATATCACTATTGCCAATACTTATCATCTCACAATAAAAAGAATTACCAATCAATGGACCCGGATTTTTATTCGTAGCATCAAAACAACCCCAACTTTTAGATAATAATTCATCTGAAAATTTATCAAAACCCCAAGTCCAATCTTCAAAAAATTTAATGATTAAGGGCTGCCTAATTTCTTCTCCAAAATCACTACTAATATTAAAACTGATACTATTCAAAACCACATTATTGCCAGTCAAAACAAAACCTATATATTTTTCCCCCATAGACGGAATATGAACACTCTTATCTACAGCACCAAAAGAAGATTCATAACTAGTAGAACAATCTTTAGGAAAACAATTAAATTCAACTCCATTATTAACTAGAAAATCACCCAACCCAACCTGAGAACCATTAGTCAAGACTATACCCTCATCATAATTCTCACCACTAAAACTTAAATTAGTAGTTCCAACAATATTGCTAAAAGATGTATATTTATCTTTAACATCATAACTACTAACATTAACAGAAGCAGAGACAAAAACAAACATAAATCCAATCAAAAACAAAACAATCAACCATCTTTTCATAAAATAAGCTAGTAACAACACTTTATAAATATTTCAAATTATCTCGAATGCTTAACACCTTTAGAAACTTTTTTCTTAGAGGATTTTTTCTTAGAGGATTTTTTCTTAGAGGATTTTTTCTTAGAGGTTTTTTTCTTAGAACTATTCTTATTAATAAAAATAAAATAGATAGATACTAATGCTAAAAAAAACGAAACAATATACCATAAATAATTTTCTACAAAACTTCTATCTGAAACATAATTAGGAACCTCCATCTTATGTGTATTTACAACGAAATCCATACTAACTTCCGATCCTACAGCAAATACAAAATTAGACAAAACAAGCATCATAAAAAGCCCTATTATAACCACTTTCATAATAAGTTATATCCTTTATTATATTTAAATCTACCTACTACAAAATAATAAATACCAATAATAAGAAACGAAGCCATTAAACTAAAAAAACTTATACCAGGTAATTTAATTGCCGGCTCCCCACAAAAACGAGTAGCCTCCCCCCCATTACAATCCAAAGCATTCAAACAATCTTCAGGTATAACCCCACCAGTAGATGTAAATCCACTTATAACACTGCTATTTGAAATCCAACTAACATTTTGAGTACCCTCGCTACAATTACCAAGGTTATAAGTATTAGAACATTCAAAAGCATCTGGAACTCCTGAAAAAATAAACTGCGTTGCATCCATCTTAAGCTGACATCTATCTCCCTCTGGGGCACTTGGATACCATGCACACCCACAACTATCTCCAGGAACAGAAAATTGCTCTCCATTACACTCAATAGTAGAACCACAAAATTCCGTACCAACACCTAAAGTTCCAATACTCCATATATCAGTTAAGCAATCAGCCGAATTATCATAATAACTACAGTCATAACTTCTAGGATTTTCAGTACATTCATTTGTAAGATTCATCCAAATACATCCATTAGAATTACAGTCACCCTCGGTACCTTGATCAGCACAATTTTCCAACCTCACATCACACTTAAATTTATTATTATTAGGATTACTATTGTCTTCAACAGTTTGATTACAAAAAGTACCAGATGGACAACAAAAATCGTTACCTAGGGTATAGGTATCAGATCCCATAGAACATCCATGACTAGCAACTAAAGTATCATAAGGAGTTAAGTCGGTTCCACAAAAAAAATACCCACTAGCTACCCCCCCTGAACACTCCCCAGAAGAAACACCAATAGGCACTCCATTAAAATCAAAATTACATCCTGCAATATTAAAAACAGAGTTAGTATTTGAACTAACAGAATTAACTAATCCTAACAAAAAAAAACCAACTAAAAAAAATACCCACAATCTCATAACATTATAATTAAATTTCACAAACATTATTTTAACCTCATATTTCAACCCTTAGCGAAGCTGAATTATCTCCTGCAATAGGAAAATTAGCAGTAAACTTATACGCTATCTCGTCCGTAACATTAATAAGATTCCTAACAACTTTCTCTGGATAAAAAGTCCAATGCCAACTAAACTTATCAACACCTGGAATAAGCTCATGTATAATTCCATTCGAAACTCTAACTCCTCTAGTGGTAGAAGCGTCAAACTCCACAGAACTACCAGGAATATTAGTAAAATCCCTAGGCTTATCAATACAGGCAGCAACATAATCTCCATCAACATAATTTCCACCTTGCTTACCCAAAACCATAATATTAGAAATAGTTCTACTTCTTTCCCCCCTTGTATTAGAAGCTTCTACAATAACCCGAACATTACCGCTAGTATTAAGCGACTGAATAAAGGAAACACCTCCATTAGTAAAATTAACTTCCCCCCCGTTTATTTTAACCTTACCTGTTATAATATCATCATTATCGCTAGCCAAAACAGAAATTGTAATATTCTGATTCTCATCATAATACATACCGCAAGCAGGAGACAAAATAGTAATATTCATAGAATCATCATTTCCATTAGTATTAATAGCCAGCTCCGCACTTTTCTCTCCATTAATACTAAAATAAAAGTTATTGTAGTCATTAGTCTTATCTAAATCACTCTTAGTAATGGTCCAAGTCCCAAAACGACCATTGGGAGTATTTTTACCATTATCAACAGTTCGAATATAGTCACTCCCAATAAAATCATTCTCTCTAATTTCGAAGTCCCCCAAATTCATACCTCTAGCAACTAAACGAACACTATCTCCATAATCAGCATGAGTAATTTTTTGTCCATTCATATCAGCCCAATATACTAAATCGCTAGGCGTACAACATACCTTTATCGGATAATTGCCATCAGCAGCAGTAGAAACATGTGTATTGGAAGGATAATATAATCTAGCAACAACTTTTCCATCACCAGCACAAGAATCTCCAGCACTAGTATCATAAATACAATCCAAGTCCCCATAACAAACCTCATAATTATAATTAGCGTCAGTGGTCTCTGAGGCATGTGAATTACTAGGACTATATAAGCTCAACACCCTATTTAATCCATTACAATTATGTGGATTAGTCCCATCATAGGTAAACCCAAAAATGTCATCATAACAAATTTCTTCAGTGTAAGTAGACACACTTTCATTCCAAGCAGAAACATGGGAATTAGTGGAACCATATAATCTCATAATGGTCTGGCTATTATCACAACTAGTAGCAGCAACCAAAGAAAAACTAAATAATATAAAGACAAACCCCAGCACAAACTCTCTTTTCATAACCTTTTAATAATATTCTACTATTTAAACTTTATCCTATTATAACCAACTTTGGAATCAATCTCACAACCTTTTTCCCCAAACCAACAGCGTCACAAACCCTGACAACCTCCTCAACATCTTTATAGGAAAACGGTGACTCTTCAATCATCCCCTTTTTCCCTCCAGCCTCGACAAAAACACCCCTCTTTTTCATGTCATGAACTGCATCATTAAAATCCAACACTTCCTTAATTTCAGTCCTGCTCCTAACCCTTCCAGCCCCGTGAGCACAACTCCCCCAACTTTTTTCTTCAGCTTTTGCGGTGCCAACCAAAACATAACTAGAAGTCCCCATCGACCCTGGCAACAAAACAGGTTGTCCAATATCCCGATAATCTTCAGGAATCTCTTTACGACCAGGACCAAACGACCTAGTCGCACCTTTCCTCATAACCAAAACTTTTTTTTCTTCCTCGTCAACAGTATGATTCTCAAATTTCGCAATATTATGACAAACATCATAGACAACCTCTGCCTTAAAATCTGGAAAATAATGTTTCAAATCTTGCCTAACAAAATGCGTAATAATTTGCTTATTTGCAAACGCAAAATTAGCGGCAGCGCACATAGCACCAAAATAACTTTTACCCAAATTACTATTAATCGGAGCACCGACTAAATTCCTCCCCAAATCCGACTTCCCATATTTCTTTGTCATAGCCTCAATATAATCCGTAGCCACCTGATGCCCAAGACCTCTCGAACCGCAATGAATCATAATCACAACCTGTCCCTTTTCCAAACCAAAAACTTTAGCAACATCCTTATCAAAAACCTCATCCACCACTAAAACATCCAAAAAATGATTTCCTGCTCCAAGTGTACCAAGTTGGCCAATCCCCCTATTCTTAGCCTTTTTAGAAACAACAAAAGAATCTGCTTTCTTTAATCTACCCTCGTCCTCAGTATGCTTCCAATCTTCTACAGTTCCATACCCCTTAGATACAGCCCATTGCGCGCCACCACCCAAAACCTCATCAAGCTCTTTTTCAGTTATTTTCAAACTTCCCCCTCGCCCAACACCACTTGGGACACTCCGAAATAACGAATGTGCTAATTCTTGTTCTTTACCCACCAAATCACTTTCTTTCAAATTCGTCTTCAATAAACGAACCGAACAATTAATATCATATCCAACACCCCCTGGACAAATCACACCCTCATCCAAATCAAAAGCAGCTACACCTCCAATAGGAAAACCATAACCTACGTGCATATCTGGCATAACAAAACTCGCCCTTAAAATACCAGGTAACTTAGCGACATCTCTAACTTGCTTTAAAACTCTATCACTAAAATCCTCAACTAAAGCCTCGCTAGAAAAAATCCTCCCCAAAACATTCATACCCTCAACAGCAGGAATAACCCATTCAAATTCCGAAATCTTCTTCAATCCAACCATAAAAATTATTCAAAACCAACACTTAACTACTTTCCCACAACCCATGCAAATTACAATAACACCTCGCCGAAACAACTCCACAACAAAATTCCAAAATAGGACTATCTCCAGGCTTCAAAAATTTCTTAATAATTCTGCCAGTATCCAAAGTCAACTCAATCCATTCAATATAATGATCCTTATCCATGGGGTGCAAAACCTTCCCTACACTAACCTTATTAACATCAATAATTGGGATATGTTTTTCCCCAATCTTCTGCAATTTGGAATCCACCAAACGATCTTTTAAGGCAGTATTAGCAAAATTTTCTTTCATTAAAACCATAGGCTCACCACAACATTTCAAAGCATCCGCACCCTCATGCAAAATCTCCACAATATTACCACAAACATTACACTTCCAAACTTGATTTTTTTCAGTCATATTATCATATTTTTGTCTTCTTTTTCGCTATCTCAATAAAAACAAAAATAGAAAGCAAAAAAACCACACTCATCCTAAGATAATTATCTAAAACAAGCTCATTTAAACTAAAGTAGTTAGCCGCAAATATATTTAACCCAATAAGTAAAATCAAAGCAATCCAACCTCTCCAATTAATCGGAATAAATCCCCATCCATCTTTAGAACCATCCCTAGTCCGAAACCAAGGAAACTTATTCTTCACTACCTTCTTCTTCACCATCTTAATAAATCCAAGATTCCCAAATTTATAAACATATTGCCTAATAGAAAAACTAATAATTCTCTACAAAAATCTCATAATACTTTTGTAAATGTTTACACGCAGGGCATTTCTCAGGAGCTTCCTTCCCCTCATGAACATAGCCACAATTCCTACATTTCCACTTTACACTTTCACCCTTAACAAAAACCTGCCCCCCTTCAACATTAGCCAACAACTTACGGTACCGAACCTCATGCTTTTCTTCAACCTCACCAATTTCTTTAAAACTATCAGCAACATCTTTAAATCCCTCTTCTCTAGCAACCCTTTCAAATTCCGGATAAAGCGTTCCCCATTCCATCTTCTCACCCTCAGCAGCAGCCAATAAATTTTTTGAAGTAATTTCAACCTTTCCAGCAGGATAACTAGCGACTATCTCGCAATCTCCACCTTCAAGATAGCTAAAAAAAATCTCAGCATGCTCCTTCTCATTATCAGCAGTCTCAGTAAAAATACTAGCAATTTGTTCAAATCCTTCCTTTCTAGCAACACTAGCAAAAAAAATATAACGATTCCGAGCCTGACTCTCCCCAGCAAACGCCTTCAATAAATTCTTCTCCGTATCACTTCCCTTTATGCTCATAAAAAAATAAATAGAAACTTCTTTTTATGTCTTTCTATTAACAATTATTGTTTAGAAATAATTACAATCAAAAACGCTAAAAACAAAATCAATAAACCCAAAACACAACACAATAAAATCATCCAATCAAATCCCTTATTCTCGGACACAGAATTTCCCAAAATAATTGTATTCTCGTCAGAAACACTTTTATTCTCAACAAAAAAATCCAGAACCGTATCATTAATAACCCTAATTCCCCTACTATGTCTAACTCTCTTCTCCCTTAAAGTACAAGCAACATCACTAACCCGTGGACCCTCACTTCCGTCTTTTCCAATACTAACAACACCAATCTCATAACATTTATTTTCTTTCAAATCTTTATCATTAAAAATCTCTTTAGTTCCATTCATAACTAGAATTCTATCCAAAAAAACCAAATTATAAGAGAAATTACCCTCCTCGTTATTTTTCCAAACCCAACTAATAGAATTTTTAGTCCTACTATCAACTTTCAAATTAGAAACAGACCCATTAAAACTATTGTTTTCAAGACTACTATTATAAGGATGGATTGTGAAATTAACAATGGCAGTGCTAGAAGAGCTAGCTCCAATCAAACTAATTAGACCAATCAAAATCAAAGCACCAAATATCGTCTTCATCATAAAAACAAACAATAATTTATCTTTATAAAGTTTTTGGATTGCTGTCATTTCAGAGTGATATCATTATAATAAAAATGATTGCCAGATTAGACCAAAAGGAGACCAATGGTAATCATAATTCTGAAAAAATTCTGAAGAGCTCCCGTAAAAGCGATTCCCCCATATATATCCAGAAAACCTTTTATATTAGAAAAACCAAAAACAACTATGAAAAAAATTCCCCAAGACATCATAGGAAACATAGTAATCTTAAAATTCCCAAAAAAAACTCTATGGATAATAAAAAAAATTCGTGCAAAAAAATTCCTAAAAACCCACAAAACCATAACAACAGTTCTAGAAAAAACCGAAAAATTCTCCGGAATTCTAAGAACCCTTCAAACAAAACACCTAGCAGGAATTAAAACAACAAAAGCAGTATACCGAGAAAACGACTGCATATTCCACTTCGACATAAACAAATCCTACTTCTCTCCAAGACTTTCCAACGAAAGGAAAATTATAGCAGACCAAGTAGTAAAATTATCTAAGAAAAAGCATACTAAAATACTAGTAATGTTCGCCGGAATCTCTCCTTATCCCATCATAATAGCAAGAAAATTAAAACTAGCAGGAAAGAAAGCTATTATAATCTCAAACGAACTAAATCCCGAAGCTAATAAAGAATCTCTTAGAAATATTGCACTAAACAAACTCCAAGACTATATCACCCTAGTCAACGGAGACGCAAGAAAACTCCCGCAGAAATTAGCAAAACTCACCGAATTAAAACTATCAGCCAAGTTCGATATTATTTTGATGCCAAGACCAAATCTCAAAGACACCTTCCTAAAAACAGCCATAAAACTCTCCAAAAAAGAAACAACAATATTCTATCACGGTTTCGGTATCAAAGAAGAAGTCTTAAATGAAATCAAAAACGACACAAAGGGAAAAATAGGAAAAATAACTATACGAAAAGCAGGAGATATCGGGCCCTATATTTTCAGATGGCAAGCGAATTTTAAAGTGAAATAACATTCATAAATTTATATAAGTACAAATAATCAATATAAATAATTAAATTGAGAAAAACAGTTATATAAAAAAACAAACTTAAGATTCATAAACAATAAAAAATTATATCTCTGAAGTTGAAATCCTTTTTTAAATTTATTTTCACAGACACAGTTTATTTCTGTTTCTATGTCTTTTTTCATAAACAATAATTTATCACAAAAGTTGATAAGAAGCAATATCCCGCGTCAAATCATCTAGAACAATTAATATACTCCTGTAAATAAAAGTTTAACTTTTTTTGGATAGCTTCGTCTCTACAAAAAAAAGCCGAAACAAAAATATCCCAGCTTTCTTCTTAAAAGACCCCTGATTCCCTTTTACTCTGACATCTTTTACTTATTTTCTTATAACTTCATGCAAGAATATAGAGTCTCGGAAGAATAAGCAACCCCACCTGTTTTAACCATTTTAAATCCACTTAAACACCTACAATCTCCTACAGAATTTCCCGCTGACAGAGAACAATATGCGGGTGAAGTTGCTGATACACCGTTATATCCGGAAATTCCGGACAAAGCACAGCCAGAACTTCCCGCTTCCTGACACCACCCATATAAACCACCCTTAACATACTGACTCCCCCCTCCCTGAGTCGTAATCTGAGTAGCGGTTAGACAACTTCCGTCTCCATCTAAAAATTGATTATTAGGACACAAAGTAATAGCGTTTGTATTGGCTCCACCCCCCAAATTAG
>VAPK010365165.1_pt1 | contig 12960 bp, 15 predicted proteins | sample 3395031 | NCBI WGS metagenome assembly VAPK01 (sample SAMN08290443, study PRJNA428436) | hydrothermal vent metagenome | isolation source: Deep-sea hydrothermal vent chimney 1 | place: Pacific Ocean: Juan De Fuca Ridge | reverse complement strand
CAAATTTATTCGAACTATCCCGATAGTACTTCACAAATTTGAGGAAGTATATGGGCTAATTATCTGAAACTGTGAGCAAAGCTTATACCGAGCTCAGGTTATTAGGAATTTGGCCTGGGAACTACCATCTGGAGCCCGTTAGCCAGCGGATTGTTAAGCGGCAAATACATCAACGGAATTCCAAAAGGCAGCCGCCTGGACCTGAAAGAAATGGGCTGGCTTAAGAATCGTCTGGAAAGAGAAGGTATGGAAGCCAAAATCAAACAGATGCTTTTGTTGCGTGACATAGCCGACAACATGGATGCTACCTTGCCGCAGCTTGCCCTTGCCTGGTGTCTGGCTAACTCCAATGTAAGTACGGTGATTACCGGCGCTTCCAAACCGGAACAGATCGATGAAAACATGAAAGCACTGACAGTTGTCCCCAGGCTGACGCCGGATGTTTTGAAACGGATCGACGACATTATGGGAAACAAACCTGCTGCCAATTTCGACTGGCGGGAGAATTAAAAAACGGAGTAAATTCTCAATAAAATATCTGAAGCCCGGGATGATTTCCGGGCTTTTTTATTGGAAAAAAAGTCACACTATCTATGAAATCACATCAACGTGTGTTTTTTGTGATTTTTTGTTCTAAAATTACTCCTGATTATTAAAAAATCATAGTATATTGTGATTTTTATTTGATAATTGGAAAAAAGAAGTTAATTTTATACCAAAATCACAATATAATGTTAGCAAAAGAGATAGGACAAACAATTAAAGATCGCCGAAAGGAGCTGGGAATAACTCAACCTCACTTGGCAGAACTCGCACAAGTAAGTACCAATACATTGTATAAAATTGAACGGGGCCAGGGAAACCCTACTCTGGATGTTTTAAATAAATTGGCAGAAATCTTGGGAATGGAATTAAAACTGGAAGTAAAGAAAAGATAGATAAATGAGAAAAGCAGAAATATATTGCAATAATAAAAGGGCAGGAATTCTTATTGAAGAGAGCCGCAGAAATTATGTCTATCGTTATGACGATGATTATTTTAATGATAATACTCAACCGGCTATTAGTTTGACCTTGCCCAAAACGCATCATGAATATCATAGCGAATATTTGTTTCCGTTTTTTTTCAATATGTTGAGTGAGGGAGTGAATAAAAAACTACAGAGCAAACAATTAAAAATTGACGAAGAAGATAGTTTCGGATTGCTTATGGCGACAGCTCAAAATGATACCATTGGTGCTATAACAGTTAAACCTGTTGATAAAGGATAATAAGCATTTAATAAAATGAGTGAAAAAAAAATAAATAGCTCGCAATCGTCAATTGATAATTTTCCATTATCAATTGACGTGTGTCCGGGTACTTTGTCTGAAGGATTTACAACATACAGCCCGGCTTGTTTGCGTAAAATGTTTCATGGGAGGAAGGTGCGCTATATTTTGCCATATGCACCCCCACAACAGAGCGAAGAAGTTGCTGAACAATTCTTAGAAAACAGGAAACGGATCTCTATATCAGGCGTACAGGAAAAGCTAAGTCTTTTATTAGAGAAAAACGTGCTTCGTTTGACAAAACAAGGAGAACAGGGAACTTATATTCTTAAACCGATACCAGTAGATTTGAAAAAAGTGAATCAGGTACCTGCCAATGAACATGTGACAATGCAAATAGCCAGACAGGTTTATGGAATAAATACGGCAGAGAATGCAATAATCTTTTTTAAGGATGGAACGCCAGCATATATCACTAAAAGATTTGATGCAAAAGAAGATGGAATGAAATGGGGTAAAGAAGATTTTGCTTCTTTGGCTGGAAAAACGAAAGACAATGCAGGGCCTGACTTTAAATATGATTACAGTTATGAGGAACAGGGCCTTTTATTGCAGAAGTTTGTCCCCGCCTGGAGAGTGGAGATAGAAAAATTCTTTTCACTCATTGTGTTCATTTTTTTATTCTCAAATGGGGATGCACATTTGAAAAATTTTTCTCTGTTAGAATCAACGAGCGGAGATTATTTATTGAGCCCGGCCTATGATTTGGTAAATACCCGTTTACATGTAGATGATACGGATTTTGCTTTGGAAAAAGGACTTTTTGCTGATGATTATAAAAGTGAAAAATTCAGGGCTACCGGGCATCCCGGCAAATCAGATTTTGTTGAGTTTGCAAAAAGGATAGGCATTTCTGAAAACAGAATTGTTAAGTTACTAGCTCCCTTCCTAGAAAAACAACCGTTTGTCAGTACTTTGGTAAACCATTCTTTTTTGCCTGATTCAAGTAAAAGAGGATACTTCCTGATGTACGAAACTCGTTTAAATTATCTGAATAAAGAATAAGTCGAGAAAAAAAGTTGATGAATGAGTGAAATGAATGATTCCGATCAAAAAGACTACTGGAACAAAGTATCCCCGACAAAGAAATTTACAACTACTCTTGATTTTAACCTGATACCGGATTCCATAAAAAAGGATTCTTTCATCGTCGATTACGGCTGCGGATATGGGAGAACATTGAATGAATTGTATATACAGGGATTCAATAACCTGCTGGGTTTTGATTTTGCATCGGATATGATTGAACGAGGGAAGTCGGAATTTCCGTGTCTGGATTTAAGAACATCAAAAAATGACAAGATTGATTGCAATTCCAATTCGGTGGATATGGTCATCCTCTTTGCAGTTTTGACCTGTATCACGGATGATGAGAAGCAGGAAGAATTGATCCATGAAATAAATAGAGTCTTGAAACCGGGTGGCGTTATTTACATTAACGATTTTCTGGTGAATTCCGATGAAAGGAACATTAAAAGGTACAATCAGTATGTTGAAGAATATGGCACCTACGGAGTTTTTGAGTTGCCGGAAGGTGCCGTATTAAGACATCATGAGGAAAACCGAATCCCTCAGCTCACAAAGGATTTCATCACAGAAACGTACAAAACCATTCAGTTTAAAACAATGAACGGACATGTTTCCAATGGGTTTGTTTATGTGGGAAGGAAATAAGCCTGGTTTAAATAAAAACGTCTAAAATGTAAATAGGACATCTCGTTATTATCAAAAAACTCAAAAAACTTAAATAAGCGGACCCACTATTTAAGAAAATTGCAATTTTCTTAAATAAGAGTTACTTTTGTTTAAAAAAAAACTGAGAAAGATGAAACAATTCACTTCCGGGCAATATATCAGCCATGGATACTATAAAAGCTTTCAACCTACATTGATTAACAGACAATGGAAGGTGGAAAGTATGGAAGTTTTGCAGTTACTGAGTCAGGCAGACCGGGAATTAGGAAGGCTCGACATGTATTCCAACTACATTCCAAATATTGATTTGTTTATTAGCATGCATGTTTTAAAAGAAGCCACTCAAAGTAGTAAAATTGAAGGTACACAAACAAATATGGATGACGCACTGCTTGAAAGGGAAGACATTCCTCTCGACAAACGTGATGATTGGGAAGAAGTCCAGAATTACATAAAAGCTATGGAATCGGCTATCCAGGCGTTAGAAAAATTACCACTATCATCAAGGCTGGTCCGGGAAACGCATAAAATACTTTTGCAAGGTGTAAGAGGGCAGAAAAAACAACCGGGGCAATTTCGGAAAAGCCAGAATTGGATTGGAGGTGCAACCATCAACGATGCTCTTTTTATTCCCCCTGTGCACACAATGATTTCTGAGTTAATGAGCGACATTGAAAAATTTATTCATAATGAAGATCTCTTTTTTCCTGAATTGTTGAAAATAGCATTGGTTCATTATCAATTTGAAACAATTCACCCGTTTCTTGATGGTAATGGCAGGGTGGGCCGCTTGATAATTCCGCTTTATCTTATCGATAAAAATATTTTAAAGAAACCCATTCTGTATCTTTCTGATTTTATGGAAAAGCACAGAAAGCTATATTATGACAACCTGATGATAGTCAGAGAAAAAAACAACATTACTCAATGGTTTAAGTTTTTCCTGGTAGGAATTATTGAAACGGCAAAAAAAGGAATAACGACTTTTGATGGCATCATGCAATTACAGAGACAAAATGATGAAAAAATACAACAATTTGGAAGTAGGATGAGCAATGCTCAAAAAGTCATGAATTATTTATATCAAAGGCCCATAATTAACGCAGAAACAGTTAGTAAAACAGCGGGAATCTCTATGCCATCGTCGTACAGGATTATTGAATTATTGGAAAGGGCAGAAATATTGAAGGAAATCACCGGGAGCCAAAGAGGACGATTATATGTTTTTGAAAATTATTTGAATTTGTTCAGACAGAGATAATCCCGTTGCCTGTCAGTAATGGAGTCGAGCTGGTTTATAAAAAAGTCTTTTTCTTAAATCCGCCACCTTTAGGCAGACGATGGGTTCATTTCCAGCCCCCCTCTCGTCCTTGTTTCAGCCACAGCAGACAAGTGCAACGAGGACGCATTTATCCTGAATATTTGCAATGTTCATTTTCAAAGCTAAGACGGGCTTTTCTTCATCTCTATCCAAAGCGCCATGTTGTCTTTTCGAAGGAGGCACGACTGAGAAATCTCCTGAGGACAGGGCTGTCTTCTTAGGAGATTTCTCACCCGCGCTGCGCTTGGTTCGAAAAGACAAATTCTTTCCCAAAGGACAAATGCCTTCACGGAAGGGTCGAATGACTTCACACAAAGCATCAACGCCAACATCCCACATCCAAAATCCTCCCATCCAAACTTCCATTTTCTTTTACTAATTTCGCAGCTTGAAATTTTTCGTGAAACTCAGATTCCAAGAACGAAGTGAATTGAAATCTGTAAGTTGAACGAATCCCGATAGCGAAGTGTATCGGGATAAATGAGGTTAATACTCCAATGCTTGCATTGTTAGAAAAAGGAATTTCTTTTTTGATACATCTATTGCTTGCTATGAGGTAGTTCATTAAAAACACTAATTTTCTTTTGAAAATCAGAGAATAAAGAAAATACACGGAGAAGAGTATGGCATACAATCATCGCGAAATAGAAAAAAAGTGGCAGAAATACTGGAGCGAACACAAAAGTTTTAAAGCTGAAAATCATTCTGACAAACCGAAATTTTACGTCCTCGATATGTTCCCTTATCCTTCAGGAGCCGGCCTGCATGTGGGCCACCCGCTGGGATATATTGCTTCCGATATTTATGCCCGTTACAAACGGCACCGGGGTTTCAACGTGTTGCATCCCATGGGATACGATGCTTACGGATTGCCGGCAGAACAGTATGCCATTCAAACCGGAACCCACCCTGAAATTACCACGGCAAAAAATATTAAGCGATACCGCAAACAACTCGACCAGATTGGCTTTTCCTTTGACTGGGACCGCGAAGTGCGCACTTCCGACCCTGCTTATTACAAATGGACACAATGGACTTTCATCCGGCTTTTTAATTCGTGGTACAATCTTGATACCGATAAAGCAGAACCCATCTCAAATTTGCTGAAACAATTTGAAACTTCCGGAAATTCCAGAATCCATGCCGCTTGTGATGAAACACCCGTTTTTGGCACTGGCCAGTGGAAACAAATGACAGAAGTTCAGCAACAGGAAACCCTGATGCATTATCGCCTGGCGTATCTTTCGGAAACGCTGGTCAACTGGTGTCCTGCGTTGGGAACGGTGTTGGCTAACGATGAAGTGAAAGAAGGGTTGTCAGAACGCGGCGGTTATCCAGTGGAACGCAAGCTGATGAAACAATGGTCACTGCGCATCACCGCTTATGCCCAGCGTTTGCTCGACGGACTTGAAACCGTGGACTGGCCCGATTCATTGAAAGAAATGCAGCGCAATTGGATTGGCCGCAGCGAAGGTGCTTCTGTCTGGTTCAAACTCGACGGATACTCTGATGATAAAGAACTTTCAGCAGGCGTTGAAGTTTTTACAACTCGTCCCGATACTTTGTTCGGCGCCACTTTTATGGTGCTGGCTCCCGAACACGAATGGGTCGGCAAAATCACAACACCGGAGCACAAAGAAAAAGTGGATGCCTATGTTCAGTGGGCCAAAAACCGCTCGGAGCGGGAGCGCATGACCGAAGTAAAAAAAGTTACCGGTGAATTCACAGGCGCTTATGCCGTGAATCCCCTTACGGGAAATAAAATTCCGGTCTGGATTGCCGATTACGTGTTGGCAGGATATGGAACCGGCGCCATTATGGCCGTTCCGGGCCACGACAGCCGCGACTTTGCTTTTGCACGCCATTTTGATTTGTCCATCATACAGGTGGTTAGTCAGGAAGGTGCTGAACCTGCTAATACAGCTTCCTGGGAAGATTCTTACGATGCCAAAGAAGGAGTGATGATCAATTCGGAATTCTTAAATGGAATGCAAGTGAAAGAAGCCATCCATGCCGCCATCGAAAAACTCGAAGAAGTAGGTATCGGTAAAGGAAAGATCAACTTCCGCCTGCGCGATGCCATTTTCAGCCGTCAGCGTTACTGGGGAGAACCTTTTCCGATGTATTACAAAGACGGAATGCCTTATCCTTTGCCGGAAGAAGAGCTTCCGCTGAGGTTGCCTGAAGTGGATAAATACCTGCCCACGGAAACGGGCGAACCGCCTGTGGCTCGTGCCAAGAACTGGAAAACAAAAGAAGGTTACCCACTAGAAACCAATACTATGCCCGGTTTTGCCGGTTCCAGCGGATATTATCTGCGTTACATGGATCCGCATAACGAAAACGAATATTTTTCAAAAGAAACCAACCAGTACTGGCGTAATGTTGATTTGTATATTGGAGGCGACGAACACGCTGCCGGGCATCTGATCTATTCACGGTTTTGGAATAAATTTCTTTATGATAATAGTCTGGCCTGCGAACCGGAACCCTTTCAGAAACTCATCAACCAGGGGAAAATTCAGGGACGTTCCAGCTTTGTTTACCGGATTGCAGGAACCAACAAGTTTGTTTCCTACAACCTGAGAAAAGAACATAACACACAGGCCTTGCATGTGGACATTGATTTGGTAAACAATGATGTATTGGATATAGAAGCCTTTAAGAAATGGCGCCCTGAGTTTAACGATTCCGAGTTTATTTTGGAAGACGGGAAATACATCTGTGGTTACGAGATTGAGAAAATGTCCAAATCGAAACACAACGTTCAGAATCCCGATGATCTGATTGAAAAATACGGGGCTGATACGCTGCGTTTGTATGAAATGTTCCTCGGCCCGATCGATCAGGACAAACCCTGGGATATCAATGGAATTGAAGGGGTTTACCGTTTTCTGCGTAAGCTTTGGCGACTTTATTTTGATGAGGAAGATCAGCTTGTCGTTACAGATGAACAGGCCGGTGAAGCAGAGATGAAAGTTTTTCACAAAACCATCAAAAAGATACAGGAAGACATTGAAAGGTTTTCCTTTAATACTGGTGTCAGTGCCTTTATGATTTGTGTAAACGAACTCAATAGTCTGAATTGTCACAAAAGAGAAGTTATAGAACCGCTGGCCATATTGATTGAACCGTATGCCCCGCATCTGGCTGAAGAATTATGGGAATCTCTTGGCCACAAAGGAAGCCTGGTGAATGTTGATTTTCCCGAATATGATCAAAAATATCTTCAGGAAGATACGTTTACTTATCCGGTGTCGTTCAACGGAAAATTAAGATTCAAACTGGAACTGCCCGTGAATATGTCCAAAGAAGAGATTGAAAAAGCTGCTCTTTCTGCAGAAGAAGCGACTCGCTGGCTCGAAGGAAAAACGATCAGGAAAGTAATCGTAGTTCCTAAACGCATTGTCAACATTGTGGTAGAATAGCCGCATAAATTGACAGCAATTTTACCTTTTCAAAGAATAAGCATTCATAAAAATGAGAATTAAAGGCGTCATATTCGACTTTAACGGAACGTTGTTCTGGGATACGGAATTGCATTATCAGGCCTGGGATATCTTTCTGAATAAGTACGGGTTGGTTATAAATGAAGAAGAAAAGGATGATATCATCGTCGGCAGAAACAATGCATATATTCTGAACCGCATCTATCCTGAAAAATTGTCTCTGGATGAAATAAAAAAGTTAAGTATCGAAAAGGAAGATATTTATCAGGAATTGTGTTTGAAGCAAAAACCGGAACTGGCAACCGGAAGCATTGACTTTTTTAAATTTCTGATTAAACACAAAATTCCTTTTACCATCGCTACCGGCTCCGACCTTCACAATGTTGAATTTTATTTCAAATATCTGGACTTAGGGGCATACTTTGAAAAATCAAAGGTCATATACAGTAACGGAGCCATTAAGAGCAAGCCCAATCCTGAGATCTTTTTAAAAGCCATGGATATGCTGGGAATAAACAATGATGAAGTTCTGATTTTTGAAGATTCTGTTCCCGGAATAAAAGCCGCGGAAAATGTTAAAGCGAAGCGAATTATTATTGTGGATTCGGCAAATAAAGATTTCAAAGATTGGAATTATCAGGTTATCCGGGATTTTTCAGAAGTTGATAAAAATATTTTCTACGTCAAATCATAAATCGGTCATCATTTTAAATGTGGTCTTTATTTCAACTATATTCTAATCAATTATTTGTGGCGTAATTTCTCGGACTGAGGCTGGCTCTCCGCCACTGTTTAAATCGGAATTCCTGACCAGGAAATAGAAGATCACCACACCTGAAAGCGTAGCAAAACCGGCAAAAAGAAACACGAATTTAATTCCTATCGTCTGCATTAACAATCCGGAAATCAGCGGTGCTACCACCATTCCGGCTGACATGGCCGTCATAAATAATGCCATTGCCGAACCCATTCCGTATTTTCGCCCAATGACGGTATTGATGGCCGTTGTAGCGGGAATTCCCATGGCCCGGCCTGTTCCCCAAAGAATATTCAAGAGCAGCAGCAGGTAAAAATTCCCCGTAAGGGGCATTAAAATCAAACTTAATACGGTAATAAAACCGCCGAAAAGGATAATTTTGAGTTTGGAAAATTTGTCAGCCATTTTTCCGAACGGAACCTGCAAAAAAGACAAAAACAGAATGTTGACAGTAAGGATAATTCCCACTTTAAGCGCTGAAATTCCAAAAGAAAAAGCATAAATAGCCAGGAACGACATAATGGAACCCCGGCCCAAAGCAGAAACAAACCTGAAGATGATCAGCCCGCGCATGACCTTGTTTTGTAGTAACTTTTTATATGAAGCTTTAGGCTTTTCTTTTTGAGCTTTAAGAAAACTTTCCTCTTCCTGGAGAAAAAACAATGTCAGCAGAAAAGCAAGGCCAGTCAATGCAGACAGGGCATAAAATGCAGAATCTATTCCGTAAGAATCATTTAAGACCCCGCCCAAAAGTGGCCCCATGCCCATACCGAGAAAACGGGAAACATTAAAATATCCCATGTATTTTCCTTCCTCGCCTTTGGGTGAAAGATCTCCGATAAAAGCCATGATGATGGGAAGTGTCATGGCGGAGGCAAAGCCCTGCAGAAATCGAACCAGTGTCAACAGATAAACGGTGGTGGCAAAAACATAGGCAAGGGAAAAAACGCTGTAAAATAATAGCCCTATACCAATGATTTTCTTTCTCCCTTTTTTGTCCGATAATTTTCCCATCATCGGGACAAAAATCAGTCGTGATAAAGAATAGGAAGCAAAGATGATGCCGAGCCACAAACCGGAAGCCCCCATGTTTTTTGCATAGAGTGGCATTAAAGGTGCGATGATACCCATCCCCATCATCACGGCAAACGCCGACAGGGCCAAAATGAAAAATCTTCTTTTTTTAAACAAATCGATTTCTTTGCGGTTGCAAATATCAGGAATTATTTCCGAAGGATGTTTTCATTATGCGAGGACATTTTTTATAGTATGGAAGCTCTATAAAAAATATCCGTCATTGTAATGAACGAAAGGATTGATAGAAGCTTACAAGAATTTAGAAGCTCCTTTGATTTTTAAGACTTCTCCGAAATAAATCCGGTGTTCGTCATGATTTTTATAATGCTTAAAGATAGATTTATCCAGGAAATTTTCGGGCTTCATATCGTCCCAATAGATTTTCCTGCATTCCATAATTAATTCAGCTTCTGCGAAAGCTGGTGATTTTACAATTTCTGAAGCTACAGGATGTAATTTTGTTTCAGCAATCTTATCAGAATCTCTTCCTGATTTTTTCCCCAGTAGGGAAAGGTCTTTGTGAAATTGCTTTGGAAAAGCCGACAAAGTGAAATCGTCATATTGGTTCATAAATCCGAAAGTGTAGCGTGTCGGACGAACCACCACCATGGCGAAAGGCTTATTCCACATGATTCCTAAGGAGCCCCAGGAAATGGTCATGGTATTAAAATGATGGTTCTCAAAATCACCACACGTCAGTAAGAACCACTGTTTGTCAAACAATTGGTTAATCCGGGTCAAAAAATCAACAGAAGGAATATTTTGTAAGTGTTCCATAATACCTGGAATAAAAAATCAATTAAATGGTAATGAGTTTGGCTTCGGAATTCAGCACATCGGTGAGAGGCATTCCCCAGTATTTTACGTCAACACCCAGTTTTTCGAAAGTCTCCGTGAAATTCAGATCATCTGCACAACCTTTGCAGGCGGTGAGTTTTACACCAACATCATTCAGTTCTTTCAGCTTTTGCTGAACAATAAAATCTTTTCCGGCCAATTCGGCAGAAGCGCCCCAGATAATCAGAGTAACTTCTTTCCACCATTGGCGTTTGATGCTGTTATAAGCGTACATAAAGACCATTTCGTCAAAGGTGAGTTTTTCACCGCTGGTCCAAAGAATGAAGAGTTTTTCTTTTGCTTCCATGGTTTTAAAATTTAATCAAAATGAATTTTAATGTTTACTATTTCCGGTCTGCTTACGGTTCGTATCGGTGGCCCCCAGCCTCCGACGCCGCAAGAGACATAATAATGGGTATTTCCTTTTTGGAGATAACCGTAGCTTTTTTCATAAACCAAATTTGTGATATAATTGAAGGGCCATAACTGTCCGTGATGCGTGTGTCCCGAGAGTTGCAAATCGACGCCGTTTTTTTCGGCCTGCTCCAAATGAAACGGCTGGTGGTCCATTAGAATTAAAGGCAGATCCTTTTGAATATCATGAATAATTTCATCGAGACCTTTTCTTTTATTTTTGGACTGATTCTTCATCAAATCTTCGCGACCTGCCACATAAAAACTGTTGTCGATGAGCACGGCGGTATCATTGAGAAGTTTAATCCCATGACTTTTCAAATATTCTTTTGCTTTGGCTACGCCGCCGATGTATTCGTGATTACCGGTTACAGCATAAACACCATATTTGGCCTTAAACGTTCTGAGTGTTTTGCCCACATTGCTGTGAATAACAGGATTAATATCCTCATCGATGATATCTCCCGGTATCAGGATGATATCCGGTTTCAATGCATTAACCTTTTTTATAATCGTGGCCAGGTGCCTTTTTTCAATCAAAGTTCCCAAATGGACATCTGAAAAGGCGACAATATTAAGGCTTTTTAGGCTTCCGGCTTTTTTGCGGATTGAAATATCCAGATTTTTAATTTTTGGAAACCAGGTGTTTATATGTCCGGAAATCACAAAGATCGAACTGATGGTAATCACGGCAATTCCAAGAATTTTTCTTGTTTTCCAAGGATCTGTATGAACGAAGGCGGGCGTAAAGTGGAGCCAGTGGTCAAGAAGAGTGATTAAGTCTATTAAAAATAACTGTATAAGAAAATAAACCATGAACGCCAGCCAGAAGGCACCGACCCAAATCAAAACGGTGGAAAAAGGATTGATCATTCTTCTTTCGAGAAAGCGGCCTGCAATGAATGAAGCAGCAAAGATCAGGATGCAAACCGTCCAGAAAATCCGCCAGAAGCTTCCTTTTTCCAGTAAGGAAAGTCCACCGTGCAGGATATAATAATTGATGCTTGCGTAAAGTATCAGAACAATAGAAAAGAAAATAAGAAATTTAGTACTCCTCATATTTCAGATAGTTTTGACTGGCAGTTGTTAATTTAGATACGAAAAATCCTGAACGCTGTTCAGAAAAACAAAAATACAGTTTCTGGCTTTTCATGGTTGCATATATGAGAAATCATTATCAGAAAAAATTATTTCAGCGAAATTTTCAGAATGTAAATCTTCCGGCAAAGCGGCGATCTGTATGGTATTCTGTGATTCTTTTCATGACTTTTAAAGCACTAACCTCAGGGCGCCCCTATTTTGATTTATGAAAAAAGATTTTAAATTTGTTTGAAATTGCTATAAATCAGTTGAAAACAGCAATCTCCAAGAGAAGTTTTATTTGTATTTTGAACATCAAATATTAGTTATCATGAAAAAATTACTGATCTTTTATCTTTTCATATTTCTGGTTTTCGGTACCGGAGTTTCCAAGGCCCAGGGTTATGTTGAATTGCAAGAGGGAAAAACACAATCTATCAATGGCATTGATGCCAGTTATTTGACTTTGAAACGCAAAGAAAAAAGAGGTGAAGATTATTACCGGATTACCGTTACCGTGACCAACCAGGCGGCTAACTGGATCCATCTTTTCTCTAAAGCCGCTCCGACCTTTATAAAAAATGACAGGATGGCTATGGCGCATTTTCGTTTTGTCAATGCAACAGGAAGAGGATTGTCTGCGACAAACGGAAAAGTTTTTCCTCAGCCGATTTTAATAAAAGTTCCGATTTCTGTCAAGAAATGTCCACCACCAAAAAATCCCAAGGAAGATCCTTACAATCATCACCTTAAGACCTATGTTGTGGGGACTCAGTTTTTGAACGGGGAAACTGTCACCCATAGTTTTAATATCAGAGTACAGGAAGGAACAATTCCCCGGGTTCAGGTTTTGATTCAGTAGTTTGTTTTATTAGTGAAACTCTATTTTGAAAATCTGCGATAAGCGGAGTATTCGAAATAGTTAGTTGAACTAATCCCGCTTTTTCAGCGGGATATAGGTTAATACCCCGACCCTCTGGGTCGGGAACAATAATGTT
>VAPK011141479.1_pt1 | contig 12962 bp, 12 predicted proteins | sample 3395031 | NCBI WGS metagenome assembly VAPK01 (sample SAMN08290443, study PRJNA428436) | hydrothermal vent metagenome | isolation source: Deep-sea hydrothermal vent chimney 1 | place: Pacific Ocean: Juan De Fuca Ridge | reverse complement strand
GGCTGATTTTTTACATAAAAATGGATTCAAAAAATGTTCCGAGCGCAAAAGCTGCGACAGTGAAAGAAGTGTTGTTATTTATAGGAAGATACAAAATTGATCGATAATATTTTAAGATACGGAGAAGATCGGATGACGCCCGGTATTGCAATAGATATCGCAAAAGGAAAAGTTAAAGGCATTATTTCCAAAAGTGCTCAGCAAAAGATACAAAAAGGGTTTGAGGCTTTAAAAAAAATAATAGAAAATGGCGATGCTGTTTACGGAGTTAACACAGGTTTTGGGCCTTTATGCACAACAATTATATCAAAATCTAAGATAAAGCAGCTTCAAAATAACATATTAAAAAGCCATAGTGCCGGAATGGGAGAAGATGTTAACCCGTTTATAGTAAAAATGATGATGATATTAAAAGTGCATGCATTATCTTTGGGTTATTCAGGCATATCAATCGAAACACTTAATAGAATATTATTTCATATAGAAAATGATGTTATTCCATCTGTGCCGAGTCAAGGTTCAGTTGGGGCATCAGGGGACCTTACCCCGCTGGCTCATACCTTTTTGCCGCTTATTGGGTTGGGCAAGGTATATAAAAATGGAACAATTCATAAAACCTCCGATATTCTTAATGAGTATAAGCTTAAACCTATAGAATTAAATCCTAAAGAGGGACTTGCTCTAATAAACGGCACCCAATTTATGTCTGCTTATGGTATTTATGCTTTAAGCAGGTTTAATAACTGTCTTGAATATAGTGATATTATAGGCGCAATGTCCATAGAATCTCTATTAGGATCTGCCAAACCCTTTGATGACAGAATGCATCAGCTGCGTCCTTATCGAGGCTGCATTCATACTGCGCATCGCGTAAAATCAATGCTCGAAGGCTCGGAAATACTAAGATCTCATGTAAATTGTGATAAAGTGCAAGATCCTTATTCGCTAAGATGCATCCCTCAAATTCATGGTGCTGCAAGAAATGCGTTTTTACATCTGAAAGAGACTCTTATGATAGAAATAAATTCCGTTACAGACAATCCAATAGTGTTTGATGAGGACACAGTGATAAGCGGAGGCAATTTTCACGGTGAGCCGATAGCCATACCGTTTGATTATGCCGCTGTTGCCGCTTCTGAACTGGGCAATATTTCGGATAGAAGAGTATATCTGCTGCTCAAAGGCAGTGCCGATGGTCTGCCTAAACTGCTTATGAAGGATGTAGGCATTAATTCTGGCTTTATGATTTCTCAATATACATCAGCTGCACTGGCCAGTGAAAATAAATCTCTCTGTTTCCCTGCAAGTGCAGATAGTATTCCAACATCACTTGGGCAGGAAGACATTGTTAGTATGGGATCAATAAGCGTACGAAAACTCAATACTATTTTAGATAATTTGGAAAAGATTCTTGCCGTTGAGCTTACAACCGCATCTCAGGCTTTTGATTTTAGGAAGCCGTTGAAATCAAGTTTTATATTGGAAAAATGCCATGACGCCGTTAGATGCGAAATCGATCATGCTGATAATGACAGAGTGTTTGCAAATGATTTGAATACTGCGCATAAGATTATAAAAAGCGGAAAACTGGTGGATATTTCATATAAGACAGCTGAAAGTGAAGGCATAGACTTGAAAGGTAAATATTATGACATATTTGATGTTTACTAAAGGAGCAAAAAGTGAACGATGGATATGAATCTCCAAAATACAGATGGGGTGGCAGAATTGACGGCAAAGATGTGAATCTATTGAGATGGCATCAGGTAGTTGAATATATTGATCTTGATCATTATAAATCCTGCCAAAACGGATTTTGCATAATAGGGTTCAAGAGCGATCTTGGAATAATTAACAATAAAGGCAGACCCGGTTCAGCTTTAGCTCCTATGCGAATTAGAAAATTTGCAGCATCTTTACCGTGGCATTTTGGCGCAGTTAGACTATTTGATGCAGGCAATGTAGAATGCGTAAATGACTTGAGTCGGATGCAAGCTGTCCTTGCGGATAAGGTTGAACAAATAATGGATTTGGGACTTTTTCCAATAGTACTTGGAGGAGGTCATGATACGGCTTTGGGCTCTGTACTTGGCAACTATGGTTATTTTTCAAAGATGCCCGCTATAATAAACTTTGATGCTCATTTTGATATGCGGCCGTATAACGAATGCCCAAGTTCAGGCACAATGTTCAGACAAATTGCAGATAGATGCAAAAATGATAATCAAATATTTTCATATCTGTGCATGGGTATTGGAAAAAACGCCAATTCAAAAGCTTTATTTAATGATGCCGTATCTTACGGCGCTAAATATATTCTTATCGAAAATATGCGTCAAGAAAGATGGCGAGGCAGATTGAAAAAGTTTATCGACCTAAGCAGTGATATACATTTAACCGTATGCAGCGATGTTTTTGACCAATCAATAGCTCCCGGCGTGAGTGCCCCAAGACCGTTTGGATTGGATCAAGCGGACTTTGTGGAAGTTTTTAATACCGTATTGGATTCAAAAAAAGTTAAAAGTTTTGATATTTCAGAGGTTTCACCAACATGTGATATAAATGATTCTACCGCAAGGTTGGCAGCTACGATAATTTTTATGTTGATAGACAAAATTTTAGTTAAATAAATTCTTGGAGGTATATAATGAGGTTGAGAGATCTGTTTTTATCCATGATGCTTTTGTTTGTTTTTGCAAGTGTCGGTTTTGCGGCAACCACTATTAATATAGGGTTCTTTGCACCCTTAACCGGCTTTGCCGCAGCGGATGGCACAAGTGCGAAAAGAGGAGCTACGCTTGCTGTTGAAAGAATCAACAAAAGCGGAGGAATAAACGGGGAAAAGGTTAAGCTGATTGTATATAATGATATGGCAAAATCTTCAGAAGCAGTAACCATTGCCAGGGAGTTGATGTCCGATAATGTTGCAGGCGTTGTAAGCGGCTCTTACTCTACACCGACAAGAGCGTCGGCACCAATCTACCAGCGTTATCATATTCCGCTTGTTGTTGCTTATGCTACATATCCTGGCATTACGAAAGTGGGCAACTATATTTTTAGAGTAGGTTTCTTAGCTAAAGTAGAAGGAGAGGCCGGAGGATTTGTTGCTGTAAAAATGCTTAAAGCAAAAAAAATTGCAGTTCTAACTATGGATAATGATTTTGGGAAAGCCTTATCTAAGGGATTCGTGTATGAAGCAAAGAAAGACGGTGCTGATATAATTGCCAATTTATCATTTGCCTTAGGTGCCAAAGATTTTAATCCTCTTTTAACGAGATTGAAAGGCATGCATCCTGACTTAATATATGCAACCGGATATTACTCGGAAGGAGCACTGATTGCAAGACAACTAAAGGCTCTTGGTTTGAAAACTCAACTTTTGGGACAGGAAGGATTTGATTCACCCATGTTTCTAAAAATTGCGCAAGATGCCGCAAACGGCACTATTATAACTACCGATCTAAACAGAAATGACAAAAGACCTATAGCTAAGTGGTTTATGAGAGAATATACAACTAAATACAAAGTGGAGCCGGATATGGTAGGAGCAAGTACTTTTGATGCGGTATATTTGCTATCTGAAGCCATGAAACAGGCAAAAAGTAGCGATCATACAAAAATAAGAGATGCGATAGCTGGAATAAGAGATTTTAATGGTGTAACGGGGTTGATTAAAGGATTCAACGATATAGGAGAGGTTACAAAAGCTGTTCAAATTCAAAAAGTTGTAAACGGAAAATTTAAATATTTCGGCGTTGTTAACAATCCGTCAGTGATTACTCCTCCGAATAAATAAAGATACAAGAGGCGTCTAATGGAATATTTAAAAAGAGTTAAATTACCTGATGAATTACCTGATTATCCAAAATTTACAGACGGTATAAACCGAGCACCTGCAAGATATTTCAACTTGAATAAAATGCAGACAAAACTTGCTTTAAAAAATGCATTGCGATATATACCGCAGCATCTTCACAAGACAATAGCTCCAGAGTTTCTAAAAGAGCTTATAACACGCGGTAGAATATATGGATACAGATATCGTCCTGAAGGTAAAATATGGGGAAAACCGATAGATAGCTACAAAGGCAGAATATTGGAAGCAAAAGCATTTCAGGTAATGATAGATAATAATTTGGACTTTGATGTTGCTTTATATCCTTATGAACTTGTGACCTATGGGGAAACAGGTCAAGTTTTTCAAAATTGGATGCAGTATAGGATAATAAAACAATATCTTGAAATAATAGAAGACGATCAGACACTTGTAGTCATGTCAGGCCATCCTCTCGGACTTTTTCCTTCTAATAAAAACGCTCCGAGAGTTATAGTTACCAATTCTATGATGGTAGGCATGTTTGATAATTTGGAAACTTGGAATAAAGCCGCTGAAATGGGTGTTGCCAATTATGGTCAGATGACTGCAGGCGGATGGATGTATATAGGACCTCAAGGCATAGTTCATGGAACATATATTACCATATTAAATGCAGTACGAATGTTTTTGGGCATACCGAAAGATAAAAATGCAGCAGGTCATCTTTTTGTCAGCTCCGGATTAGGCGGAATGAGCGGAGCTCAAGCTAAAGCTGTGGAAATAGCCGGAGGAGTTTGTATTATAGCCGAAGTTGATGAATCGCGTATCGAATTGAGGCATTCTCAAGGCTGGGTTAGCAAGCGAACGAGCAGCTTACCCGAAGCTTTTGCAACGGCTCATAGCTATATGGCAAAGAAAGAGCCTATGTCAATTGCCTATTACGGTAATATAGTAGATCTTTTGGAATATGCAGTGAACAACAATATAAAAATGGAGCTGTTGTCGGATCAAACATCCTGCCATGTTCCTTATGAAGGAGGTTATGTTCCACAAGGCTTAACATTTGAGGAAAGTCGTATAATGATTGCAAAAGATCATGATACATTTAAAGAACTCGTTAACAACTCTTTGAAAAAGCAGTTTGAACTTATAACCGTTTTGACGCATAGAGGAGCTTATTTTTGGGATTACGGCAACAGTTTTTTAAAGGCCGTATTTGATGCCGGCGTAAGAGAAGTTGCAAAAAATGGGAAAGATACATCCGAGGGATTTATTTTCCCTTCCTATGTGGAAGATATTATGGGTCCTTTGTACTTTGACTACGGCTATGGGCCGTTTAGGTGGATTTGTTTATCAAGAAATCATAACGACTTAGTAAAAACCGACAATGCCGCCCTTTTGGCAATAAATAAAGATAGGCGGGTTCAGGATATGGATAACTATTATTGGATGAAGAATGCCGAAAATAATGCACTTGTGGTTGGAACTGAGGCGAGAATTCTTTATGCAGATGCGGAAACAAGGATAAAGATAGCGCTTCGGTTTAATGAAATGGTAAGAATTGGTAAAATAGGGCCTATTATGATAGGACGAGATCATCATGATACCGGAGCCACAGATTCTCCTTTTAGGGAGACTGCAAACATTAAGGACGGAAGCAATATCATGGCAGACATGGCTATCCAATCTTTTGCAGGTAATGCTGCAAGGGGAATGAGCATGGCAGTACTTAGCAATGGAGGAGGCGTAGGTATAGGCAAAGCTTATAATGGCGGTTTCGGCCTTGTTTTGGACGGCTCCGATAGGGTTGATAATGTCATAAAATCCGCGCTCGATTGGGATGTTATGGCAGGCGTAGGAAGAAGAGCATGGGCACGCAATAAAAATGCTTTAGAAACGGCAGAAAAATGGAATTCCAAAGGAGTTGGCATAATTACCATTCCTGAAATAGCAGACGATAAACTCGTTGATAAACTCGTTGAAGGTAGAATGAGAAAACAAAAGTGATTAACCTGTTGGTTGAACACGCAAACATATATACGCCAAAAGATAATTTCAGGAAAGCCAAAGGGGGTCTTGCCATGCGCGAGATCCGTTTTATCAAAGATGGTGCTATAGCAGTTAAAAATGGTGTTATAGCTGATATTGGCAAAACCGAAGAGCTTAAATATAAATATTCTGACGTTGAGGAAATTATTAACGCAGAAGGCAGAGCAGCCATACCTGGCTTTGTTGACCCTCATACGCATGCAGTATTTGCAGGTACGCGTGAGAATGAATTTAGCATGCGAATGGAAGGCAAGAGTTATATGGAGATGCTTCGACAAGGCGGAGGTATATTAGATACCGTTAAAAGTGTCAGAGCTGCATCTGTATATGATCTTGTGGATTACCTCAAAAAACGGTTAGAACTATTTTATAAATGGGGTACCACCACTATTGAAGCAAAGAGCGGCTATGGTTTGAATTTTGATGATGAAATAAAACAGCTTGAAGCGATAAAACTTGTGAATGACTCCGACTATGGACAAATAGTGCCGACTTTTTTAGGTGCGCATGCAGTACCGGGTCAATTTTATGATGATAAAGATGCTTATATTGATATAATTACAAACAAGATGATACCGTATATAGCTGAGCATGAACTTGCAAAGTTCATAGATGTATTCTGCGAAGACGGTGTATATGATATAACTCAAACAAAAAGAATTCTGTTAAAAGGTATAGAATGCGGACTAAAAGTTAAGCTGCATGCGGATGAGATAAAATATATAGGCTGCAGCGAGTTGGCAAATGATATTGATATAACTTCGTGCGGCCACCTTCTAAAAATAACAGATAAAGGTATAAATGCCCTGAAAAAGGGAGGTGTAGTTGCAACCCTTTTGCCAGGCAGTGCATTCAGCTTAAAAGAGCAATATGCTCCTGCAAGGAAAATAATTGACAAAGAAGTGCCTGTGGCAATAGCTACAGACTGCAATCCAGGAAGCTCATATACCGAATCTATGCCTTTAATGATAACACTATCCGTGTTGAATATGAATATGACCGCAGAAGAAGCTATTACTGCAAGCACGCTTAATGCAGCTTATGCTGTTGGACTCGGAAGCAGAATCGGCAGCCTTGATATAGGTAAGCAGGCCGATTTCATATTGCTTAATGAAGACAGCTATCTATTTATACCTTATCATTATGGCGTAAACCCGATTTTTTCAACTTACAAAAAAGGCAGAAAGGTTCATTAGTATGTTTTTTCAGCAGCTCATTAATGGATTAACTATAGGTGGATTATACGCTCTTATTGCTATGGGATTAACCATTGTTTATGGGGTTTTAAAAATTATTCATATAGCACATGCAGGTGTATATGTTATAGGTGCCTATGTTGGATTATCTGTTTTTACATATACACATAGCTTTGTTTTGGCTCTCCTGATAGCGATGGTGATAGGCTCTTTGGTAGGCATTGCTATGCAGAAGTATATCTATCTTCCTTTGGTAAAATACCCTCCTACCGTGTCTTTGATAGCAAGTATAGCCATGTTTATCTGTATGGAAGAAGGCATGAGACTTGTTTTTGGTCCTTATATAAAATCGTTTCCTAAAGAAATCTTCAAAAATGAGTATCATATCAGCGGAATTGTTATAGGCCAGTCACAAATAATTGTTTTTATCATATCTTTTCTTTTTATAATCTTTTTATGGTACATACTTGAAAAAACGCGTTTTGGTATGGGGCTGAAAGCAGCATCGGAGGACTTGGAGATGGTAGATGCCTTAGGAATAGACAGTAAAAAAATTACATTGTCCGCTCTGGCTGTAGGTTCTGGTTTCGCAGCAGTGGCAGGCATGCTTGTAGGCTTATATTATAATAGTGTATATCCATCTATGGGTGATGTTCCCGCATATAAGGCTTTGGCTATAATAGTTGTGGGCGGTATGGGCAATACTTGGGGCGCTTTCATTGCAGCTATCGCTTTGGGACTTGTGGAAACATTCCTGACCGGTTTTCTAAGCATACCGTTTCCACGAAATTCGCTGGCTTTTATATTCATGATTATTGTCTTGCTGTTAAAACCCGAAGGAATAGCATCTTTATTTAAGAAGGTGTAAAATATGTCCGCTTATCTTGCAACTGTTTTTATCAACATAGGAATTTATATGATACTTGCGTTAGGACTGAATATCATTGTAGGTTATGCAGGGCAAATTTCTTTGGGGCATGCCGCTTTTTGGGCTATTGGAGCTTATGCTTTTGCTATATTAACAACAAAGTTTGCGATCCCATTCTTTTTGTCTGCCGTAATTGCAATAGTTATAGCAGCTTTTATAGGTATATTGCTTGGACTGCCGAGTCTGAGAGTAAGAAACGATGCCCTTGCGATTATAACCATAGGCATAAATTTTATCGTACAGGCAATATTTAGATACAATAATTTTTTCGGCGGTACTATGGGCATAGGTTCAATTCCTTTCCCCGAGTTTGGATCAAAAGTTATTTCCATAAATGAATTTTTAATCTTAACCTATTTTATGGTTTTCGCAGTCGTTCTAATAAGCTATATTTTTAAGCGTTCTTGGGCATATACAGCATCCTCTGCCATCAAACAAAATGAATTAGCTGCCGATATGATTGGTATTAATCCATCGTTTTTTAAGATATTGGCATTTGGTTTGGGTGGAGCCACAGCCGGCATAGCAGGGGTGCTCTATGCAAGTTTTATAGGATTTATAGCGCCTGATGATTTCTCTTTTATAACATCCGTATCTATTTTGTCTATGGTTATGATAGGAGGAGAAAACACAATAATAGGGCCTTTATTCGGTGCATTCTTATTAATTTTGTTGCCGGAAATTTTTCAACCTATACAAAACTATAGTCTGCTTTTATACGGAGGATTACTTCTTGCTATTATGAGGTTTCAACCTGCCGGAATATTTGGAAAAGGCGGTATTGCATGGAAATTAATAAAAAAGAATTATGAAACCACTGCACAATAAGCACATTCACAGCGATATCTGCCTTTCTATAAATAATAAGGCAAATTTCCGCAGGACTATCTGGATAATTCAAGGAAGTAAAACATAAGCATATGGGAAAGCAGCTATCGCCCGAAGGGAAGGCTAATATTATGCAATCTTCGAGAAATAAAAATTCTCAAACTAACCGGTTAGTACCTCAAATTTTAATTTTCAAATCTTGCCCAATCTTAGCCTCCTGTGGATGCACTTATTGTGCAGTGGTCTCATAATGCTTAACGCAAAAAACATAACAAAGCTTTTCGGCCTGCTTAAAGCTTTGAACAATATTAATATGGAGATAAAAGAAGGCTCCATATATGGCATAGTTGGACCTAATGGAGCTGGCAAGACAACGCTTTTCAACATTATAAGCGGCATAATAAAGCCTACATTCGGAAAAATTTATTTAAATGGGAAAAATGTAACGGGCTATTCTCCTCATATTATGGCGAGAAAAGGTTTGGGAAGAACATTTCAGATAGTAAAGCCATTTTCTGATATGAGTGTTATGGAGAACGTGCTTGCTGCATACGGTTTTAAATATTATACAAATATATTTGAGATTTTTCGTAAATACTCCAAACTGGACATGCAAAGGGTTGAAGAATTGATAGAAAGTGCAGGGCTTTTTGATATTAAGAATAAATTGGCAAAGACACTGCCGTTGGGATATCAAAGAAGACTTGAAATAGTTAGGGCTTTGGCTTTAAATCCGAAAATTATGCTGCTTGATGAATCGTTTTCAGGCTTAAGTCCCGAAGAAGTGCGAAATTTAGAAAATATGGTTATTTTATTAAATAAAAAAGGAATAACGGTTCTTATTATAGAGCATAACATGCCCATTATAATGAATTTATGTGAAAAAGTCATCGTTCTTAACTATGGAACAAAAATAGCTGAGGGCACACCTAAAGAAATAGTGAATAATCCTGTAGTTATAGAGTCATACTTAGGGAAAAAAAGGGTGCTTAAATATGCTGAAAATTAATAATGCATATATATCGTACGGAGAGATAAAAGCTGCAAGAGGCGTAAGTTTGGAAGTCGGATATGGCGAATGTGTTGCTGTAATCGGTGCTAACGGAGCTTCAAAAAGTACACTTCTTAAAGCTATAATGGGTTTAAAGAAGATTGATAGCGGCAGTATTATATTTGAAGATAGAGATATATCATCGCTTCCTGCTTATAAAAGAGCGCGTCTTGGCATATCACTCGTGCCGGAAGGTGGAAGGGTGTTTTTAGGCATAACTGTTTTAAGCAATCTTATGTTAGGTGTGTATAGAGAAAAAAATAAAGATATCATAAATAAAAGATTAGAATATGTATTTTATATTTTTCCAAGATTATTTGAAAGGAAAAGTCAATCCGCAGGGACTCTTTCAGGCGGTGAAAGACAAATGCTTGCTATTGCCAGAGCGCTTATGGGAAAGCCGAAACTTTTGATGATAGATGAAATATCTCTTGGCTTAATGCCTATTCTTGTAGATAAAGTTTTTGAAATTATTGATTTATTACATAAAGATAATTTGACTATTTTGTTAGCAGAGCAAAACGCTTTGAAAGCTATAGAAATTGCAGATAAGATATATTTATTGGAACTTGGTAAAATAGTAAAGGAAGGCAAAAACAATGAGATGGCAGATGATCCGCATATCAAAGAGGCATATTTAGGCTATTAGCCTATATTGTCTCAAATTACCAAACAACTTGGGATAGTATATTTGAATAAAAGCGTATTATTTTATCGTTGTTTATCTGCTTGTATGCATAGGGCAATGAATTAGAAAGAGAATAAAAATTTGAGATAAAGTTGTCTTGACAATTTAGTGTGATACAATTTAAGCAGAATTTCAGAAACGGGAAAAAATTGGTTGATAATACACTTAAACGATTCAATGAAATAATTTTCTGCGTATGAGAATTAAATAGGGTAGTTTTATGATAGACAGAGAAAAAAAGGAGGATATTATGAGTTCAAAGATTGTTATAATGCTTGTAAGCTCAAATATAGAAAAAATGAAAATTGGTCTTTTATATGGAACAAACGCCAAGAAAAACGGCTGGATTGATGATGTTAAATTTATGCTTCTTGGAAAATCTGAAAAAACAATTCTTGATAATCCGGATCTGCTTAAACTGCTTAACACAAATGGAGCAGTTGCATGCAAGTTTGTTGCCGAAGAAGAAAAAATTACTGAAAAATTGATAGATAAAGGTATGAAAGTTGAGTATGTAGGCGAGATGCTTTCAAACTATATAAAACAAGGATACACTCCCCTGACATTTTAAATTTACTGTTTGATAGATCCAAAAAGGCTTTAAAAAATATTGGTCATTTTGAAGACGCCGGTTTTATTTTATTTTCCGAGTATGAACGGCCTTTGGGATTGTTGATCAGCATATTCAATGAAAATAGAGGCGGCAAGGTCAGATAGAAAATATCAAATCTTTCAGATTGTTTTTTGATTTTAATGGGCAGTGCTTGCATACCCCTCTTAACTTCTTAAAGTAGAGAGGGGTATGCTTTGCGATTATTATGCAGTATATCGATTTCGTTTTATATTAATACTCTTCAACTAAAACTTGGAAATAGCTTTCGGGATGATCACAGGACGGGCATTTTTTAGGAGGTTCTATGCCTTCATGAACATATCCGCAATTTCTGCATATCCAATAAACTTTCTGTTTCTTTTTGAAGACGGTTCCGTCTTCAACATTTTTAAGAAGTTCTTTGTATCTTACCTCATGATGTTCTTCAACCGCTGAGATCGACTTAATTCTATAGGCTATCTGTTTATGTCCTTCACTTTCTGCAGCATTTGCAAATTCAGGGTAGAGCGTTGAACACTCAAAGTGCTCGCCTGCGATAGAAGCCTTAAGATTTTCCGCTGTATTTCCTGATGTCAGAGGAGCTGCAGCTTCCACGCTTATTTCACCAATCTTTTTATCACCTTTTTCATTGAGTTCATTCATCATTCTGAAAAACCATTTAGCATGTTCGCATTCGTTATCAGCTGTTTCACTAAAAATAGCGCTTATCTGCTCAAATCCCTCTTTTTTTGCAATTTTAGAATACATTGTGTATCTGTTTCTTGCCTGGGATTCGCCAACGAAAGCCTTGACCAAGTTTTCAAATGTTTTGTCCATAATTTTCCTCCTAACTTTGATATAGATATATTATAATACAAGCTGTCGCTGTTTCAAGAGATAAAAATTATTACTTGCTATCTTGAACCTTTTATCATATATTTTCTTTTATGGTAAAACAAATTTATAACAAAAGAATGGCAATAGATATTCTAAAGGCAAAAAACCTAAAGGTGACTCCTCAGCGAATAGAATTGATGAATGGGATTTATGAATTAGGGCATGCTTCTATTGAGATGATATACAGGAGAATAAGAAATAAATTTCCTACTATCTCTATTGCAACTATCTACAAAATAGTTGATACACTCCTTCATAAAAATATCCTTGATGAAATACATATCTCGGTAGGTAAAAATAGATATGAGTTGAGGGGAAAGTCTCACACACATCATATTTGTACAATTTGTGGAAAAATATCCGACATATATTTGAATTCAAAATTGCTTTTGAAGCAAATTAAGAATGAAGGATATAGTCCTCTCAAATGCGAAATCTATTTTTACGGTATCTGTCCTAATTGCCAAAAATAATATTTCTATTGAGATCCCATTAATTACAGTTATACTTATTACTATTTTTGTATGAAAAATAAAGCTATATTGCATACAAATTTAATTGTATCCATAGGAGGGATGTATGAAAAGGTTTTCAGTTTTATTTTTAATGGTAGGATTTGCACTTATATTTGCAACTTCAAGTTTTGCGGCTAATAATTCGTTTGGAATTAAAGCAGGCACGCTTGGTGTTGGTCCCGAAGTAGAGCACTCTTTTAACAAAAGTATAGGTATCCGCATGGGATTTAATTATTTCAACCTTACAAGAAGCGCTAAGGAAGGTAACATTGATTATAATCTTAAAGCGAAGTTTAGAAACTTTGCAGCTCTGCTTGATTGGCATCCTTTTAAAGGAGCATTTAGAATAAGTGCAGGTGTTTTATATAACAAGAATAAAATAGAGGGAAATGGAAAAGCGG
>VAPK010486644.1_pt1 | contig 12974 bp, 4 predicted proteins | sample 3395031 | NCBI WGS metagenome assembly VAPK01 (sample SAMN08290443, study PRJNA428436) | hydrothermal vent metagenome | isolation source: Deep-sea hydrothermal vent chimney 1 | place: Pacific Ocean: Juan De Fuca Ridge | reverse complement strand
TCTGAAGATGGGTTAGGGTATATTGAAAAAGCATCTTTATCAAAATCATTAACAGCTAATATAGCTGTTGCATCAATAACAAAATCATCAATAACAACACCTTCTTCATTCGTATTTTGATCTGTAGCAAATTTGAATCTAAAAATAATACTTGGCTCGCTGGTAAAAGACGCTAAGTTATAGCTGTACTCTTTTAATGTAGTATCTTTTCCTGTCCATTGTTTACCGATAGTTAAAACCCTACCCGGATCAATAAAACTACTATTATACCAGTTTGGGTCAGAAGCAGTTCCCAACACTTGCCATGTAGCACCATCTAAACTGTATTCCATATATAATACATCCCAGTCTGGTTCTATATCAAAAACCATTTTGAATTTTAGAACAGGGTTTTCAAGTATTGCTAGGTTATAACAAGGTGAGTATAAATATGCAACGGTATTATCGGAATAATTCCCTGAAGGATTCGTAACATAACCAGAAGTAACTACATTATTAAAATCAGCTGTTGTTGGAGTCCCAATTTGCCATAAATCATGAGCTATCCACTGATCAGTATTTATGTCATCAAAAGGATTGATAGATTGCCCTACACCACTAAGATTAATTGAAAAAGTGCTAGATGAACTATTATTAAATTGATTTGCATCATTTGATGTGGTAACATCAGCATTTAACGTGTGTGCGCCTTCAGTTAGAGAAGAAATACTAGGTAAACTAACACTAGTAGATGTATTAGAGGCTAATGATCCAGTCCAGTTAAATACTTGATTAGCACCACCATCAATATTGTAATTAACAGTAAATGAAGTTATGGTATTTAAGCCATTATTAAGCACGTTTAGTGATGGAGAAATAGCACCACAAGCAACATCATTATTATCAGGAGAACTGATTTTTGTTAAATCTAAATCATTAAAAGCAAACGATGGTATAGATGATTGCCAAACACTTCTACCATAAGTAGCAGCTGTAATTGTAGCATCATATGGGTTTATTTCTAGATCAGGAACGGCAACGTTAGGTAAATTAGTAGAAAAGGGCTCCCAAGTATTAGTTGCATCATCTCTATAATATACACCTAATGCCGTACCTACATATATTGAATTGTTAGGACTACCTATATGATGTCTTACTACAAATTTAGATACATTAGGTAAATTATCTGTGATGTCAGTAAAAGTGATACCACCATCAGTTGATTTATAGACACCACCACCGGTATGACCACTACTAGGTCCGGTAATATTACTTACCCCTGTTGTAGTTGCCCAAACGATGTTACTATCAGTATTATGAACTTCAACTGAACTAATATTTACACCTGAAAAACCGGTTTGTATAATGGAGATAGTTGTGAAAGTTACACCTTTATCAGTACTTCTATATAGATTACGATTTCTAGTGACAAAAATAATGTCAGGATTACTAGGGTCAATCTCTAAAGCTTCTAAATTACCTCCAAAACCATGATTAGAGATTTGTGACCAACCGGCATTATTTTCTAATTTATACAATTGATTATAGCCTGAATATATTTCACTTGCTTTGTTAGAAACCAAAGGTGTAACCCAATTACCGGAAACGGGTCCTTGAGCAATAGTAGTACTAGTAACGCCTCCATCATTTGTAACTGTTAAAAATCCTCCATTTTGAGTGAAACCATAAAATGTATTTTCATCGCTCGGTAGAGAAGTGGCATCCATACCATCACCACCATGATAAGGATTCCAATTATTATTACTAAACGCAAACCCTCCATTATCCTGTAAACCGCCAGCTAGTTTCCCAGAAGTTTGTCTAGATACAGATACTTTATAAAATTGACTAATGGATAGGTCTTCAGTTAAATCAGTAAAATTTGTACCATTATTGGTAGATTTATAAATACCACCATCAGTACCTGCATATAAAGTGCCATTATAATACTGCATAAAATGAATATCTGCATGTGTATATGATGGAGTTACATTATTCCAAGCATTAATTTGAGTAAAATTATCACCCTCATCAGTTGATCTCCATACATCTAATACGCCAACAAACATTGTGTTCTCATCTGTGTCAGAAACGCTAAAAGCTAGGTCATACCATGCTTGCGTGCTTCCGCCAAAAATATCGGATGTTTCTAATGTTTTTGTAAAGCTAGTACCGCTATTGTCAGATTTGTAAACACCATCAAAAGCCCAGTTAGTTCTAGCTGCTAATACATAAACATTATTTGCAGCAGCAGGAGTAACTTCAATTCTTAACCTCCCTATTGTACCAAAAGAAGGTAATCCAGTAGGAATAAAAGTAAAAGTCCCGCCTCCGTCGGTAGAAACAAAAAAGCGATTACTTGATACTGCATAAATAGTGGTAGGATCGCCTGGTTTAAATTTAAGATCTCTCATGTGAGATGAGTGTTTAGATACCCATGTAGTACCGCCATCTATAGATTGAAATAATCCACCGCCAGTTGCCACCCATACCTTATTTGAATCTGAAGGATCTATCAAAATTTCATTAGTAGTAGGAATGTTTTGAAATGCAACAATTCCATTTATATCGCCTAAATTCCCTGTTGTGTTCCAAGTGGAACCACCATCAGTTGATTTTAAAACACCGAAAGAATATGAATCACCTGCATCATCATCTCCTGTAGAAATATAAATAATTTGAGAATTATTTGGGTCAACAGCAATACCGGAAACACCTATTTGTGGTAGGTCATCTGTTAAAGGAGTCCAGTTTACACCTGCATCTGTAGATTTCCATAGACCACCGGCCGGGGCACCTACATATATTGTATTTGCATTACTTGGGTCAACAACAATAGTGTTGACTCTACCTTGTCCTCTTACTGTTGTTACAGAAAAAGGACCTTTAGAAACCCAGTTACTGGTAACTGTAAGTTTAGAAGACTTGCTCATTTGTTGCTTTTGCTCCCATGCTTTCCAAAGGGATTCAGCAGGTGCTATGGTGCCGTCTTTTTGTAAATATTGACTCCAGTGATATTCCCATCTTTTGAAGGGTTTGTAACCACTTCCTTTTTTATCTGTGTCTTTAGTTGCAAAGTAATTTTCATAACTTTTAACAGTTTCTTTAAAAGTTATCCTATTATTTTTACTTTTAGTACCCGTATCATTTGAGATATCTAACGGTAACTGTTGTGCGTATAACACACTCAAAGAAAAAAATAGTAATGGTAAAACGAGTAATTTTTTAAACATAAACATAATATTTGAATTAATTAAGGATGTCAAATGTAGTAAAATAACACTAAAAACGCTTTTTTTATAGCTAAAAAGTAGTGTAAATTACTTAATTTCAATAGTTTTCACTTCAGCTTCTAACTTTTCTTGATTTGTGAATTTTGAATTTAGTGACAAAATAAATACATAAAAAGGTATACTAGCATTACTTTGTAAGAAGAAAAAGCTTTCTCAAACTGCTTTAGGTAATTTAGTTGGTAGGTCTGGCGATGTAAATAATAAATGTTAATGGGATTACACTATCAGTTGAGATTGCTAATAAGATTGCACAAGCCCTTGATGTATCTTTAGACTATTTGGTAGGGAATAATTCTGTGATTGTTAAGGATAAAAAATATTGGAACGTATGGAAGCTATTGCAAATATACCAACTAACAAACAAAACCAAATATTTAATGTGATTGATGCCTTACTACGTGATTATAATGCTAAAAAAGCTTATGCTTAAAAAAACTACTCCTAAAAGTGGCTCTCTATAATCTTAATTATAAGCCGAAGTCAGGGGACTTCGCCGAGCGGGTAATAATGAGAATTATTATTCTAGCACAAAATTTCTATAAACATATTCAGATGAAATGTGAAAGGTTGGTTTTTCGGGATTTTTATCATCTTCAATATACTCTATCACAACTCTCCGAACTAACCAAGAATAAAATGTAAATTCTTTTTCTATAAGCCCATTTTTTGCAATAATTTTCATATGATGTTTTCCTGGGTAAAGTTTAAAAGGAAATACTTTAAGACTAGTTAAATATCCTTTCTCTAATTTATCATTAATCTTTTTTTCGCCATCCACATAAAGACTAATATCTACTAAACTCTCTTCTGTATGATTGCTAACAAAAACTATTAAATTACCACCTTGGCCAAAATACCAATATAATTGATGAAAGAGAATTGCAAACAAAACAATACTCAAATATTTAAGCGCTTTTTTCATAATTTTAATACTTTATTAAGGATCTCATTCTACCTCGATTTGGCATTTTCTTTGTGCTCCAACCATTCTTTCTTGAATAGACAGGAACAAATTCATAATTTTTACCTCTATTGATTTTACTCTCATCTTTTTTTGCATTCTTTACAATAGTAGATAGTTGTGCTTTAGTAATATTAAAACCCCACCCTCCTTGTGTCATTAAATTAAATAAGCCAGAACGTGAACCATGTCCTAAATTAAGTAAATGTCCAAATTCATGTCCCGCAGATCTTTCACCTTCAGTGCCACCAATAGCAAATGTATTCCAGATTCCTCTAAAATATTCAACATTAATAAAAGCAACTTTCCCTCCGGACTGATTAACACCTGCTGCAGTTTTAACCTTATTATTACCATATTCATCTTTACCCCAGATTCGAGTTTCGTTATCACGGTCAATATTCGCCAAAGCAAAAACATGATCACTTTCTTTTATATCATCCATGCTCTTAGCTTCAGTAAGATTAACAACAGTATTAAACTTTACTCCACCTGAACTTTTTCCGTTAAATGAAGATTTTATTGTTCCTGAAATTTCTGAAATTGCGTTTTGAACATCAACTTTTTTACCTGAAACATTTATAACCTTTCCTGTAACTGTCATTGTTACACCTATTAAATTTCTATTTCCATTTTTATCTACAATTTCATTACCTTTTTTATCTTTTTCATATTCAAAACTAAACGAAATATCACGACCATCTGGATCAATCAACAGTATAGGATTATTAACAACATAATTGTAAGGAGTAAATGATCTATAAGAATCAGCTAAAGGATCAAGATTCATCCACCTTCCTAAACTGGCATCATAATTTCTTGCTCCATAATCATACCAATTAAGACCCAACTCATCTTGCAGTTCTTTACTGTTATATTTGTAATCTTGTGCAGGGTTAGTTGAAATTATCACATTATTATATCCTTTGTGCAATAACCCAAAGGGATAGTAGTTATTCTCCTCAATGATTTCAGATTGGCTGATAGCTCCGTTATTATCAACATCTGCGTATGACAGTCTTATATTCCCTAAGTGGTCTTTATATTGATAGACATAATCAAATTCACTTAAACCGTCAGGAGAGAGGTATCCTTCAGCATGATTAAAAAACTGTAATTCAGGAAGATTTGAGTAAGGCCCTCCTGTATAAGTACCTGTCTTTGGATCATAAATGGGTGTACCTGTACTACCTGAGCTTGACTTATAAATATAATTACCGGCATATTGCGTTGCACTTCTATCAAAAGCCCCACCACCAAATTGAGTAGTTACTGCTTTTTCAAGTTTAACACCGGTAGCATCATAAACATAAGAAATACCACCAATATTAGTATTATTTTCTGGAATAAAAACAGGCAAATTCAAATGATTATATTCAATAGTTCCAATAGCAGGTTTATTAGCATCTGATATTAAGTTCCCGTTTACATCATATGAGAAATCATCACCAGACGTATTACCATCGATAAAACCAACAGTACTATTTCCTGTATCGGTTACAGATAATAATTTATTTCCGTTTATAGAACCATAATTATAAGTAAGTACATCTATATTTCCAAAAGTTGTATCGTATAATAACCCTTGACGGGTTAAATTTTTAATATTTCCGTTTTTATCATAATTAATACCACTTACATTATAATTTGTGGTATTGTCTATGGCTGTTGTTATCCTATTTAAAGCATCATAAGTATAGGTATATTTAGCACTAACAGGATTCCCTGTTGTATTAAGACTTGTAGTTTTCCATAGCGTTTGACTAATATTACCATTATACAAAGCTGTACCCGTTATTGGGTCATTATAATTGATTTGAAAACCAAATAAATCATCAGTACCTAAACCAATAGCAGCATTTGTACCCGTTTCATTATTAATACCTTTTAACCACCCTCTCACATTATAATTATAATCAACAGTTTGTAATCTTGTAGCATTACTTGCTAAATTACCTACCGCTTTTGTTTCTAACTGTCCTAGTTCATCATAAGTATTTTTAGCAATCAACTCTACAGATTGACTATTTACCTGCTGGGTTAGTTGTTTTAATCTAGCTATATGATCATATTCAAATTTATCAATGGTAGATATGGTAGCATTTGAATTCAACGTATGTTCCGACGTTATCTCTATAATTTTACCTACAAAATCTAAATTTCTTTTTACAATATCTACTGTATTTAAATACTCATTTTCACTATATACATAAATGGATCTTGCCTTATCATCGTAATAAGTAACAGTAGTTGCCCAATTATTTGTGCCTAATACTTTTACTTTCGAACAAGTAGGCAAGCTTTTTGTATTCAAGTCTACAGGTTTACCATATACGGTTATGGGGTTGATAGCATTATGGTCAAAATTATCATAGTCGTCATAATAATTTACTGTATGTAATTCTATTTGATTGTGCTCAAACGGAAAACTTAAATTAGTATAAGTATGATAGAATTGAGAACCTACATAATTAGAAGGTGTAATAGTTCTGGTTTCATGTAAGGTATATGTTAAAACCTTATAGGCAGTTTGTACTTGTTCTCTGGTTTCCTCAAATCTGGTAATGCCAGTATAAGCTACTCTACCAAACACATCATATTTAGTAAACAACCATTGATTTTGTAGTCTAAGGTTTGCATCTTGCGTCAATACTGGCCTGTCCAATTTATCATACACCATATATTCCCATCCTTTACCGGGTATTTTCTTTTCAACCAACCTGTTTCTAGTATCGTATTTATATTGATAACATAACTCTGATAGTATAGTTGCACTAGGAGGGGTTGAAGTAGCTTCAGATTTAGGTGGCAATACATAGGTTAAATTACCATAATCATCATAAACATAAAAAGTATCATGACCTTGCCCATTATTATAGGTGCGTTTAAGTAGCACCCTACCTTGTTTGTCTTTAAATTCTTCAGTGGTTCTGTTAGGGCCATCATTAGTTTTCCAATTCTCATCTTTGGTAATTGTTTTATACAATTCACCTAGACCATAATAATAAGGAGTAGGACTTTGTAAAGTTGGTGTATAATCAGAAGATAAACTAATAGTATACATTCGTACCTCGTTAGTGCCATTAGATAAATAATCAAATTTAATTTCATGACCATTGTCTAGTTTCCAATCTTCACCTGGTGCTGCTTGTTTTAATACTCTGTTCAAAGGAGATTCTTCAAACTCTTTTTCTGAAAAGGGATTGATATCAATCTCCAGAATGCCAAAAAAATCATCAGCATAGTTGGTTTTATAGAAACTATGTGTTTCTGTTTCAGCAGTACCTCTATATACTCCTAAATTTCCTGCAGAAGCATAGGGTAAATACTCTTTTTTTTGCCTTCCATATTCGTCATATGTTATATGGGTAATGATATCTTCTGCACCTCCTCCTGCTCTAATCGCTATATTTTGTTTTGGTCTGCCCAATCCATCAAAATAAGTAATGGCTTCAATGAGATCATTAGCAGAAGTTTGTACAGAAATAACATCTAAAGGTACTTGAGGCTGTATTGTATAGATATAATTTTCAGAAGTAACAGGGGTAGATTTAGGAAATGATAAGCTAATCGTAGCAGAAAATATACTCCCGGATTTTATCCATGAATTGGGTTTTATTAACACACTCTGCGAAGCAGAATAGTGGCCAGTTTGTCCGGAATTAAGGATGTAATTTTCTTTAACTATAGTAGTCTGAGCAATGAGTAGACCTGGTATGAATAGTACTATATAGATGAATAGTTTTTTCATTGTTTACTATTTTTTAATCAATAACAATTCTAATTTTTTAATTCTAGCCTCCAACGCTTTTAATTGTTCTTCTTTTTGTTTTAAATTATCTTGTTGCTCAATGGTATACAAAGTGAGTTCTTCAATTTTTTCTAATAATTTCATGCTCATACTACCGAGTTGTACACCATTAGCCTCTAAAACCTTGGCTGAAGAAATATTTGGTAAATGCCCGTAGGTATCAATATAATTTTTAATTTCTTCAATACTTAATAAATCATAATTATCTTTAAACACATAATCAGGAGCAGGTACTGATAGATCTACCTTTACTTCTTCAGCATGTACATTTCCTTTTACTGTTAGTTTGGCATCTGTATTAGCTGTACCAATCCCTACATTACCATCATTATAAAAAAGTGTAGAACCGCTCTGTGTCCAAAGACCACTTCCAGAGGTAGTACCTCCATCAATCAATTCTTGTATGCTTGGTTCTTGACCGTTTACTTCATATACTGTTGGGTCATAGAAATATTGCCTATCCGAAGTATTGGTGTCATAAAACAAATAATTTCGATGTAACATTTTAACAGCATCGGAAGCAAATTTATAATCAGTAAGATTAACCACTTTTGTACCTGTCAAATCATAGACCCCCCCAATATTAATAGTAGAAGAATAACTGCTTTGATGAACATAGCCCACCAAAAGGTACCATTGATTTAACTGAGGAAGGTCACTATTAAAAAAATAGGCATTATTATTATTACTTCCACTTAGTCTTAAAGTAGTATGAGAGTTCCCAGAATTTAAAGAATACAAACCAAAATAGGTCGTTCCGCTATGTGAGTTAGTTTTTTTAATCCAAACTGTTAAGCGATATGTTTTTGTAGGGTTAATATTCAAATAGTCTGTTTTCCAACCTCCATCAGGTCCACTCGATGCATCTGGAACTGCTTTCCAGAGAATAGAAGATTGATTGTGAGGGTTAGTTCCCATTTCTCTAATATTCTCAGAAGCTGATCCATTAAGATTAAACCCTGGTACAGAACCACTACCTACTGTCCATGTAGAAGAATCTATTAAATTTTGTGCTGATACACCAATGATAACAAAAAGGATGAGGAATAATGAGACTGCTTTTTTCATGTTTTTATTTTTAAAGTGGTTTGTATTTTTTTATTAAAATATGCGTTTGTTTAATCTTTAAAATGATATTCGTTTTTACTTAAAATTTTGCCTTGTGCATCTTTGACCTGTTTTAAACGATTGAATTCATCATATTCATAATAAATGGTATAACCTCTGGGGTCGGTGATACTGGTGACACCTATTAATGGGTTGTAGGTGTGCGTAGTGGTCATAGTATTGGGTAGAGAAACCCTAAGATTATTCAAAGCTTCTTTTAAACTGTTTTCTGATGGTTCGTTAATATCAAGATCAGATAAGTTTTGAAGATTTGTTACATAACTTTGTACTTGACTATAGGTAGCATTTTCTATTTTTGCAATTGGGTATTGTTGGTTATAACCCCAAATATAAACTATATGAGTACCGTCTGCTTTTGAAACTTCTAATGGGTTGCCTTTATCATCATAATTATGGTAAATAAGCCGATCTTCTAAACTCTCTGAATTTTTAGAGGTTTGAATATTTTTAGGCTCTGTTATTCCTCCATTCCAGTTTTCATAGATTGTTTTTGTAGTTGATAATAAATTGCCTTGTTTATACCCTCTTGTTTGTACTGGTGTGGAAAGCCTATTTTTATTTATAAGAGTATTATATACTCCTGAATTAAAGTCATACGGATACTCAAATTCTGCTTTATTGATAAGACCATCACTCCCTTGTACCTCTCTTGTTTCAATATGTCCTTGCGGGTTTTTATATGTATTTGATGTATTGGTTTCTACAAATATTCCATCTCTTAATTCTTTTTTTGTAACTCCTGTTAACCAGTTTCTATCAGTTTCGTTTCTAAAAACCGTTACATTATTTGTAAAACTTTTATCACCTCCATCTACGTATCTAATTGCAAATGCTCCCACACTTAATGAATATACCTCTTGATTTATACCATTTAAATTGGTGTTCCCAAAATCGTAACTATAAGTTGTTTCAGCAACTAAATTGTTTGAATTATCATAAGTTTTTTCGCTTAAAGGGTTTCCGTTTACAAATTCTTTATTGTCAATAGCAATAAATGGAAAGGTTAAGTTCTGTTGTGGTTGATTAAAGGTGTAGTTTTTCTCGATATATCCTAAAGAAGTTCCATTATAGTTAGTCAATTTTTCTGTAACTTCATTGTAAAATACATGAGATCCCATGTAAAAACTTAATGGCACATTACTTGAGCTTGAGTGTATCTTCCAAAACGAATTGCAAATACCACCACCTGCTGCATTTTCAACAGTTTCAAGATCATATGATGTGATATTCCTTTTTCGAAATAATTGCCCTTTACTAACTTCTTCTGAAGTTTCATAGATATATTGTTTTTCAGTACAATTAGCAGGATTGTTATCTGGGCAGCTTTTAATTTTTGAAATACGAATCCCACCAGTTTCTAACGACCGTATAGGTGGGCTTCCATCATCTTCAAAGAATTGTACAGTTGCGGATGCCTTTAGAATATCTCCTACGTCGTATAGAACACCATAATTTTCAACTTCTATAAATAAAGTATATTCTCCGGGATCTAATTTAACACGTCTGTTATAAGTATCAATACCCGCTTGAAAATGGGTAGGCCCTCCAATAGACACAGAAGTTCCTTCACAGCCTAACTTTCCTAAAGGAGGTGTAATACTTCCATAACAATCTTGATCTCCGCAACCCGATTCAATTCCTGAAGTTTTCCCAATTCGTGCTTTTACTCTTCCATAAATAGAACCATCACTTTGTCCAAGTAAAAAAGGGTCTGTTAATTTTTCAACTCTTAAATCTAAATCGGCATACAAGTAAGGTTCTTGAATTGTAAATGTTACTTGCGTGGAATTATAATTGGTTCCATTGTTTTGTTCAAGCCAATTTAAATGTATATTCTTTGAAATAACAGTATTCATATTTGCTGATTGACATTCATAAGGCAGCCCTCCAGTACCCAACTCTCCTGGGTCAAAAGTATTTGACTCATAAGTAATTTCAGTAAACCCTTTAGTAGGATACGTTATCTTTATAAGGGATCCTAATTTAGATTTCTCAAAATCTGGTTTTCGATTTCCATACAAATCCCAAGAATTTAAATCGTTGATTAAGTGGTTTGTTGGATTATTGTTGTAATACCCCCAAAAATCTTGTTTAGCCCAATCAATATTATCTATAGGTGTTCCATTATACTCAAAAACATAGGTGTTGGTAACATCACTATTCAATTTTATTTGTGTCAATAATTTTCGTGTTTTATTTATATCATCATATGACAAATCAAATGTTGAAACTGTGTCGTTGTTATTGCTTTTTAATTCAATTTTATTCAAGTAGGACAAATAAGTATTCATATTATTATTATTTGCACCCCCTATGGATACTATAGAATTATCAAACACAATTTTTCCTTTAGGAAAGGATATTTCGTTTATAATCTTGGAATTAATCTGGTAATCTCGCGTTGATGTTGAAGCTGGTGGTTGTCCGCATGAACCAATAGTTCTTTGCTTATAACTTTGTGACTTAGTTCTTTGAAAATGTAATTGACCATCGTATGTAAAATGGATGCTTTTATTATTTGTTAATTTTATTTCAGAAATTTTCCAACCTGAAGTGTACCCATTCAATAAGGCTGTTGGTATTTCGCCAAGCCCTAATGGTGGAATTCGTTTTGTTCGCTCTAATTCTTGAAAATAATATTCTATTCCACTATCATCTGTAATTTTGATTCCAGATAAAAATGAATAATCATTATTAATAACTTCTATCAAATAAGGCTTATAAGGTTTAATTAACGGTGTTCTATTTTCATCGAAATAAAATGTTGCATTTAGATTACCCACATTTACAATAAATTTATCAGGTTGCGTATCTATAAGTCCTTCTTCAGCAACTTGTTCCATATTTAGTCTTTCAGTTGATGTAAGTTGGTTATTAATATAAGGTAATACCCAATTTATTCCTGTCATTTGATTACCAATATAGCCTGCATCATCTTCATCTGGACGCCCTCTTACTTGTCTTGTAATCATGCCTCCTGCGCTTAAATTCCAGCCCATTCCCAAATGACCCGGTATTTGGTCTACTACTAAACCGTTATGTTGGTAGTTAACTGAAATAGGTAGTGAAAATCCACTTTCTTGTATATTATAAATTGGAACTGAAAAATTTAACATTCCAATAGCTGTATTTATAGGAATCTCACCAAATCTACCTAATGTAGATGCTTCAGGTGAAGCTGGAAATATTTTTGGCAACCCTGTTGGAGGAGCTTGTTGTGCAAACAAATTGGTACCAAAAAAACAAATAAAAAAGAAGATATATTTTTTCATAGCTTAAAAAATTATATCATTACTATTTCAACATAATAATGAATTTGTTTGAAAAGTTTAGTGTAATTACTTTATATGACTACTAATTTAAGAAATTATTATTAATTAACTAATTTTAAGAACATGATTCATAAAAGAAAACATTTGTTTTATAAAGTAGCTTACTTTATTAACTGTTCTATTTCAATAGTTTTCACTTCAGCTTCTAACTTTTCTTGATTTGTAATATTATTAATTTTTGAGTTTAAAGCTGAAAAAGCATTCAAAATATTTTGAATTTCCTCCTTAACCTCTGTTGGATTGATAGCCGTTATTGAAGCCATATCATTTAGTCGTAATGCATTATTATGTAACACATTAATTCTAATGCTAATATCAGGTTGTTTAAATCTGTCAATTTTTACGGAATCTTTTAATTGCTGTGTTGTCGTTGAAAGTTCTTTGGATAAATTTAAAGCTTCATTAGTTGAGATACTATAAAAGTTAGTTAATAAGTCATCTAATTGTTGATATTCTTTCCAATGTTCAAC
>VAPK010118055.1_pt1 | contig 12974 bp, 11 predicted proteins | sample 3395031 | NCBI WGS metagenome assembly VAPK01 (sample SAMN08290443, study PRJNA428436) | hydrothermal vent metagenome | isolation source: Deep-sea hydrothermal vent chimney 1 | place: Pacific Ocean: Juan De Fuca Ridge | reverse complement strand
CGTGTTCACACATCAGCCGCTACGGTGGTTGTAATGCCAGAACCCGATGCGGTTGAAGCTGAAAAGATAAACTCTAGTGACCTACGTATTGATACCTTTAGAGCATCAGGTTCAGGTGGTCAGCACGTTAACAAAACTGACTCTGCCGTTCGTATAACGCATTTACCCACAGGTATTGTAGTTGAGTGCCAAGACCAACGTTCACAGCATAAAAACAAAGCACAAGCACTTTCCGTGTTATCTGCCCGTATTTTAGAAGGACAACGAGCGGTGCAAGACAAAGAACAAGCTGAAACTCGTAAATCATTGGTCGGTACAGGTGATAGATCCGATAGAATTCGTACTTATAATTTTCCACAAGGGCGCGTGACAGATCACCGCATAAATCTCACATTGTATAAATTAGATGATTTTATTATGGGCTCTATTGACCAGATTATTGACCCACTAATCAATGAATATCAAGCTGAACAGCTGGCAGAACTTGCTGAAGAGAACACATAGTCGTGTTAGAAGCGTAGCGACCACCATCTGCAATGACAAGCAACACAATAAAATCTGTATTACTTAATACACAATCAAAACTAGCAGATATTTCTGACTCCCCTGCTTTAGATGCTGAATTGCTACTGGCATTTTGTATCGATAAGAACCGCAGTTATTTGTTCACTTGGCCTGATAATATCGTCGATAAAAAAGACTTAAACTATTTTAATCAGTTAATAGAAAAACGCCTCACTGATTACCCTGTTGCCTATTTGCTTGGCACAAAAGCATTCTGGACTCTGGACTTACTGGTGACACCCGATGTTCTAATACCTAGACCCGAGACTGAATTATTGGTTGAAATTGCTTTAGAAAAAATAAAAAATATTGCAAAACCTAAAATTTTAGATTTGGGAACAGGCTCGGGTGCCATCGCATTAGCATTAGCAAGCGAACGCCCCGATGCTAGAATTATTGCCTGTGATTATTCAGAGAAAGCATTGTTAGTTGCCAAAAAAAATGCCATTGATAATAACTTAGATCACCAAGTAACTTTTATTCAATCTGATTGGTTTTCAAATATTACAGATACTGATTTTGATTTGATTGTGTCAAACCCACCTTATATTGATGCTGATGACCCGCATCTATTACAAACAATACGGCACGAACCCCAAGATGCACTTGTAGCCGACAATAATGGTATGAAAGACATTCAAACTTTAATCAAACGTGCTCCAAAATACATGAGAAAAGGAAGTTGGGTGATAATAGAACATGGTTACGAACAGAGCGAGAAAACACTCTGGCTACTCAAACGACAAAATCTAGGAAATTCAAAAACTTACTCAGATATTAACCAAAATCCACGTATCTCTATCGCAGAGAAAGCAGTATAAGTCGCCACCCCTTTTTTATTATTTGGCTCTATTTATAAAACCATTTAACTGAAACGACCCTTAACTCTAATTAGTTCCAACAAACACTTGTCGAGTTTCCAGTTAATGTAATTGTAGAAGCCGATACAGTTCCAGATCCAGCGGTTCTCCTTCCTACATTGTCAATAGTAAATCGCAAACACTGCAGATCACCAATTTGTGATCTATTGTCATATGGCTGAGCTTTTATCTTAAACCCTGTACAAGCCACTGGGGTAGCTGCTAGAGGGTTACAACCAACAGGCGTAATAGTATCAGTAGTAATAGCATATAATGTATTATCTGTTGGTATTGTATTTGCACCAAATCCTAACTGGGTAAGATCTTTGGCGTAACTCAAATTTTGAACAAAATAACTTTCTTGCATCTGTGCGAGTCTTAAAAGCTCCACCTTAGCATCAGATCGTTTACCTTTTTTCACATGTTCTGTGTAAGAAGGAAGAACAATTGCAGAAAGAATTCCAATAATAGCAACCGTAATCATTATTTCAATTAATGTAAATCCCTTTTGGGTCATGCATTGATAGCTTTTATTATTTTTCACATTTAACCTTTTATTTGTATTTTATATAAATTAAATAAATTTATTCTTTATCAATCCAATAAGATTTTAGAACACTTTTACCTGCTTTACCCAGTGCTGTATCAGTATCCGATGGAATATCTATTTTTGCACCTCGGCTTCCAGCGTTTACACCTTCATTATGAACACAGTCACCTGCTACACAAGGTGAACCATCTTTTGCAGTAGGCTTATCAAAAATGATTTGCGGAGCATCAGGAATTTCGCCCCAAGTACTCTGAATAGATTTATCATCAGGGTTTGATGCCGTTACAGTACTATCATTATCAAGATCCAGCACCGCACCTCCTGTCATTATATCTACAGCATATAGCCTTGATTGATTCACATTACTTGCTCCACACAATGATGCCGAAACAGATGTAACACCAAAAGTATTAAAGAAAACCATATTCTTATAGGTTGTCGCTCTAGATAACACTTTTTCTCCACCAATTGCTACTAAGTCGGTAAACCACCCTCTTTTACCAGACGTTAACACACCTGTTACAGGGCCAGTTGTTGAGTCTTTCAAATTAGCCTTTGTTATGGTTGGAGTTGCAGTTGTAGGTGCTCGCCCTACATCTAAATCAAACATCATAAAAAAGTGATCGTCTGTAGTTGTATCTAATGGATTCGGGCGTTGACCACTACCAATTGCCACACTGATTAAGTGACGACCATAGGCTTTGAAGATTGCCACATCAGGCTCTGTAAAGAACTTACGTTTTGGCGCTACACCAGACAAATCAGCAAACTTTTTCAACTTTGCTTTTTTGGCTCCAAGCCCAGTAAGGTGACCTTCAAAATCAACGCGCCAAACATTTCCGCCCGTATCAGCAAAATACAGTCTATCTAATAAACCATTTCTTGAAACATCCATTACGCGAATATTCCCTGGTACTGCATAATCAACACTCACACCTGCATTGGTAAGTGTCGTTTTAGAAGAGTCAGATAATCTCCAAATTAATGAACCATCACTAGCCTTTACTATAAATACATCAGCTCCTGTACCACTATTATCAGCTTCTCCACCGTTATCATCAACGTATCCGCCGCCAAGAACTACTACTGAATCAGTACCTACAGCATGGTGCTTCATTGAAGCCACTACAGGTTTAGACCAGCTATAACCTAAGTTATTAAAGTCTCCAAGACCCTGTTTGATTTTCCATTTTAATTTAGGTGAAGTTGGACTAGTAATATCTAATGCGTAATACGCTTTACCACCTCTTCGTAATCCAAAGAACAACACAGCAGTATCAGTACCATTAACGATACCATCACCATTTTTATCATTGTGTTTAAGTGTAATTTGACCATCAACACCATATGTATGATCTGCTAACGCATCATTTTGGAATTGTGGTTCTATATTTTTTAGTAACACTGATGGCATAAAGGCAAATTGTTCAACACCCGTAGCCTCATCTATAGAATGAATATACCCTTCGTTCGTACCAATGAAAAGACGCTCTGTTGCAGCATACCGCACAAAAATTGGCTTGCTATGAATAATATCACCCATATGTTTTCTACTAGTTCCATCCAGTTTTTTACCACGAATAAAATCTATTAGCTCATCACGATGAGTATTTGTCATAGCAGCATCACCTAATAATGCTTTAGATATACTTGCATTCGTTGACTTTAACTCCGTAGCAGACGTGAAATTAACTGCACCCACTACTCCAGCATCTGTAAATATCATTCTTGAATCTGGTGCAGGTAATTTATTAGCAACACCTCCGCTATTTACTGCACTAATAGATGGGATAGCAGACCAAAAATCTCTAGCAGTAACTTTCAAAGTACCAAAAGGGTCCGTTGCATCAATGCCATCAGCATCCACTAAACGACCACCGCTACGCTTGTATTTTTTTAGATTACCCGACCAAACTGGACCAATACTTTTATCAAACACGGGAGTATAGACATACTCTCCATGAGACAGACTTGAATTGCTACCCGTATAAGTTGGAGAACTAAAGGATCTTGCCCTTGCTGTACTCGTTAATGTATTTAACAGAGCTGCAACCAAACCTGCAGGAGTACTCGCGTTTATAAATTGACCACCACCATTAAAGGCAAGCTCTTCTAGATAGGCTTTAGCTTCTATACTTTCTGGACTTGTGCCTAAGGATAAACCAATGGCATGCGTTGTAATAAATTGATCACCCGTGACTGTGGCATTATTATCAGTATTAGCCAAAAATTTAGTAAGTTCTTTACCACATCTACCTGCATGCTGTACATCATCATCAGTACCAGGAATAGCGGCACATCCATCAGCAAAAGCTCCCACAAGTGATGTTACTCTAGCAGAGCTATTATTTCGTGTGGGTTTACCATCAGTTAATAGAATTAAAGAGTTATTTGGGCACTCATCAGTAATGGGTGAATTATAAGTTGCTGTACCTTGTAATATAGTTGTTTCCGTTGGTACTTGTATCGTATGTCGACAAGTAGGTACATCTTTTGTACATTCTTTTCTTTCAGCTGGATTATCAGGACACTGATAAACATCATTAGTTTCAGTACAGTCATACACCGTATGCTCTGGAGTAGTCACATCTACCTCATTACCAATACAACCACCCTCAAAGTCCCAAGCATTACAAGCCCCTGGAACTGTATTTTCAGGTACTATTCGTGCAATACAACTACCAACATCCCACGTTGGATTTGCTATTTCACAGTCTACAGCACTGGCAAGCTCACAAACATGACCTGTTAATGGAGATGTAAATGTGCCTGTATCACAACCCAATGTAGCAGAGCATGCTGCCAAATCACAATTAGAATCTGTTGAAGTTGGAGTACTAGGTACACCACAAATATAGCCATCTATAGCTGCATCTGTCGCACAGCTTGGATCAGAAGTAAAGCAAGTTCGCACATCTAGACTTGTAGGGCAACTATCCACTGTAGCATTACACACGATGCTTGTAGTTCCACCACATATTTGAAGTGTAGGCACATTAGGAAATGTTGTTTTATCGTAAAGCAACCCTGTGTATGTAGATGGATGAGCAGAATTTATCCGTGAAGGATCTGCTTTACCAAAATCAACAGTTGAACCACGAAAGTATAGTGCGCCCTCATAAAGTGCATCCACTATGGGTGTTTTACCTTTTGGCACCCAACCAGCAGGTATCGCATCTCCCATATACCCTATAGATGTTCTTAAACCAGGTAGAGGCAGATAGCTGGTAACATTTTCACCATCATAGAGTGATGTTTGGTGATTCCAAAGTGGGTTTAAATCAAGCCTTGGAGCAGCATCTGCAGTTAACGGGGTTATTGGATATGAAATACCGTGCCCTTTTTGATTGTTTGCTGTTACTGCAGCATCACCGGCAAAACTTGCTAAACCCACATTTAGATTTAAACTTACTAACTCAGGTGCATTTAACACAGTTTGCAAAGCTTGATGCAATGTATCTTTACGAGATAAAGCTGGAGATAAAGGTGCTACCTCAGTGTCTAATGCCGCATTCATACTGCCCGACATATCCATAACAAAAAGAACATTTGAGTTTGTTGGCACTTCTATATTAATAATATCCGTATCATCAGCGGATGTGACTGCGACGGAGCTTATTAATATGCTTGTTAATAGTGCTAAAGCTGCTTTATTAATTAACTTATTCATTTTGTTACCTATTGTTTTACTAATTTTTATTATCTAATTGCTATATAGTTTAAATCTTAACCAAAAGATTTCTTATCAAGGAATTTTTAATCCTATTTTTGCTATCCCTTTTATATGCCAGTCTCTTGCATTTGTTGCTCTTAATCTACTTTGGGCATTTATTGTCCAAGTTTTACATGTGTATTCTGAAGAGAAGGCTCCAATAGGACATGGATTATTATCCCCTTCATAGGTGATTTGTGAAGTTGACGTCAATACACCTGCTGCTGAAACATTCTCATCAGGGATATCCGCGCTAGGAATTTGATAATCAACAAATGGGCCGCTTATTTCTACGGTGTGCATCATATGATGCTCATTAGTATCTGATGCAGTTTTAGCTAAAGTCGATTCTGCTCCAGTGTAAACCAACATACTTGACATATTATTACCCGCTACCTGCGTCTTCATAGTGGATGTACTTACCGCACTTACACCAATTATTGTAATAACAATTAAAAATACCATTGCTACTAATAACACCACTCCTTCTTGTCTTTTTTTGCTATGCATAATTTATTACTCCATCCCTATAAGCTATTACGAAGATGTATTGTTGTGCTAAAAACGGCTCTTTGATACAAATCATTAGGTGAAACAATGACAGTATCTAACAAAGTATAAGTCTTGCTTTCAGCAGTATTTTTTACCGCTTTCATTGAACGTACTAACAATGCAACCTTGATAGATTTAACACTACCCCACTGGTTAGCATTCATATCTGAAGCATTTACATATCTCTCAATAACTTTATCGCTATCCGTGTCCACACCATACATTAACTGCATATTTTCAACGCCTTCAGCGATGGTGACTGCTACTAAGCTTCTAGAACCAGCACATTCTAAAGTTTTGCTGACATTATCCACATAAAAGCTATTATAAATTTTAGAACCATTTGTCATTGTATTTCTATCATCTTCATGTGTAGATAGAGGACGCAACCTGCAGCCTGATACAGCAGGAATTGCAGCTGATGCTGTTAGAATATTACCTGAACAATCTGTGAAAACATTATCATCACCATGAAAAACAACACCAATACTATCTTGAACCAAAACATCATCATCCGCTGTTGCTTTAGCTGTTGCTACAAAAGCAACTTGATCTACAATATTTGTTGCACCATCTGGACAAGTATCTGAAACCACATCGCCAATATTCATAATAAATGGATTGTTATTTGTAAATGTCCCACTTGGAGCATGACCTGTATGCTCCAAAGATTTTGTGATAATTTCTAATGCCAAACGCCCATTATCTTCAAGTAATGAAGTTTGACTTCTATTAATACTCGCTTTCTTACTTGAAATATATGAACTCGCAATACCAGACAGTAAAAATAAACCAATGAACATCGCAACCATTAGTTCTATGAGAGAGAAACCTTTTTGAGTATTTTTTATTGGTAAGCATCTCATTATGGTGCACCAATTCTTGTATTAATTGTTATCACATCTGTGGTATTTGTTATCGCAACGGGCACTGTAGCCTCTTCATCAAATGCTCTTTCATCCCAGCCTACTGAAATACTGATATCTCCTGCTGCACAATCTACACATGCTACATTTATAGTGCCATTTACCAAAGCTACATTATCTGTATTACTCACTACCTTCACACCACCTGTGCGAGGCCCAAGCACTGTTTTGTATCCACAAACCAAGTTTATTTTATCAGATAGTGCTATTTGTGCAGGAGTACAATCTGCCGTTGAGCAATTTGGTAATACGGTTCCACAATTAAATGCCCCGCTGTCCAGCACATAATCACCCGCTATTACACCTGCTTGATTAGCACGCATACGCTCAATCATATTATTCACAATACCCATTGCTTGGGATTTCATAAATGATTGTTGAGTACCTTTCATTCCAATCATTTGTAAACCAGCAACACCCAATATTGCTGTTGATAAAATTAATGCAGCAACCATCACTTCAATCAGGCTAAATCCTGTTTGACCTTTTTGGTTATTCTGCTTTTTATCCTGATTTGAGGATTTAGCTAATGTTATAAGAACTTTTTTCACAAGAATCCCAATATTATTTTTATTAATGTAATTTCATAAATACTCGATATTCATCTAACAAGTGATATATGAAATTGTTGATTCAACTTCTTAGATAAGAATCTACTATTGTGTAAAACTCTAACCATTAGTATTTTTTATAATTTACAGTTAGAGTAACTAAACCTATTCTACATTTTCTGCAGCATGATTAACAATTTTTATCTATTGAACAGATAAGTGGTATACAAGACAAGACAAATGGGAAATTTATCCGCTATTATAAGTGTAATGTTTATATCACTACCTTTTTTCCCAAGTTTTTTAGCTGCTTCCTATTATATTTATAATTAGGGTCGCAATCTCCAACTAGCCGCCAAAATTTTGGCGAATGATTCATTTCAATGGTATGGCAAAGCTCATGAATCATCACATATCTCACAATTTCTTTAGGCATGAATATCAGCTTACTATTCAAACTGATATTCTTATTCATCGAGCAACTTCCCCATCGTGTTTTCTGAGATCTAATTGATATTTTATTGAAATGAAAGCCATGCTCTTCTGATAACTTTTCTAACATTTCTCTGTAGATTGTCTTAGACTTTATTTTGCACCAATGATTTAACAGTTCTTTTACCGTACTCCAATCTTCTATATTTCCCGTTATTTGTAATCTCCCTTGAGTAGTATCTTCTAATTCTAGTGAACTATTTTCTGTTATATATTCAACTGTCCATACTTCATTTAGTAATTTTAAGTCTAGATATTCTGGAAATAAATCAGGTTGTTCTAAAGATATTTTATTGACAGTCTTCGCTACCCAATTTGATTTTTTTTGAATAAATCCATGTGCATGCTTTTCAGCAATACCATGTGGCAACACAACACTAAGCTCCCCATGATTAGAAATTTTTATTCGAATGTACTTGGCCCGCTGTGATTTAACGAGCTTGTAAGGATAAAATTGATCTTCAGCTAAATGAAGCTGGAATACTTCATTCATCTCTTAGAGATTTATATTCATTCAAAAAGACTTCTTGAAGATCATCAATCACTTCAGGTGCAGCCCGCCCACTAATCATGTGGGAAGTCATAAGGTCTGATATTGGATGCAGAATATTTTCTTTATCAACCATTGGGTAGGTTGCAGATAGACGTTTGATTGCTTTTATTACACTTTCACCTTCAGGACGCGGAATATCTACAGGCTCCATTGAAACAGCATCTTGATTATCTTCTCGAGTCTTTGTATTTAAATTATCAAACCGAGACAGCAAGAACTCACCAAATGCCATAAAAGCTTCTTTATTTGAATCATCAAGTGACTTAAATATTTTAATCAGTTTGCGTTCATGTTTATTTGCCTGTACTGGCATTGCAGGAAACATAGCACTCATACCTTAAATTTCTTGAATGTATAATTTACAGATTATTAAGTAGTCTGTCACACATTAATATGCGGTATCTCTTTGCACACCTAATAATAAAAAACGGGAGCTAAAAGCTCCCGTTTTTTATTTGTAAATTAGCTAGGAAATGAAATACTAACCAGCTTTGCAATAGTTACGTGCAAATTCTAATAACTCTTCCATGGTACGCACTCTAAACTTTTGACGTTGACGCACGAAGGAAAACTCGCGACTTAACGGCGGATCTAATGGAATAGCTTTTAAAGTACCAAGCTTTAACTCTTTTGCGATACTTACACTTGATAATATTGAAATACCCATACCTGCTTCAATGGCACCTTTAACTGCTTCAGGACTACCAAGTTCTAAACAAGCTTTAAGCGCATGTTTACCCAATCCTTGAGCTTTTAAATGTTCTACAATTACATCTCGTGTACCCGAACCTTCCTCACGGCAAATAAAAGGAAAGTTAAGCATCTTTTTGACAGTAATAGTTTTTTGGCTTGCCAACTCATGATCAGAAGGTACAACAACCACAAGATTATCTTTACGGCAAACTTCTACCAGTAAATTCTTATTGGTAACAGGCCCTTCAACAACACCAAGATCAATCACATTGTTCTCAACCATTGAAACAATACCTTCGGTATTAGAAACACGTAATTTTAACAATACTTCTGGATTTTTTTGATTAAAATTACCGAGCAATGACGGCAACATATATTCTGAAATTGTCGTGGACGCGCCAAGTGTTAATGAACCACTAATATTACCTGTGATTTCTCGAATGGCATTTTCCATCTCTGAATATTTTTCAAAAATGGTTTCAGCATATTCAAATGCAACATGCCCTGCTTCGGTAAGGCTAACGCGGTTATGTGCACGGTCAAACAGTCGTGTATCAAATTGCTCTTCTAACTGACGTATTTGAAACGTCACGGCAGGCTGTGTCATGTGCAAAACTTCGGCGGCTTTTGTAAAACTCAAAAGGCGCGCAACAGCATGAAACACTTGTAATCTTCTATCAGACATTATTTATTTCTCCTAAATTTCTCGCAACTACCCTAATTGGGTTATTTATTAATGTTCACTTATATATAGGCTATTTATACAAAAAAGCAATTTTGACTGTATAAACAGAAACTATTAAAAATCGCAGATAACTTCTTACCTTTAATACGTATAGTTTATGCTTATAGACTCAAATACACAGTAACAACTCCCACTGTTACCGTAACTTATAATTATCTGTACTTATGACCTTTTACAAATCCTAACTTTTTTATATTACTTATTATTAGTTTTTTCATTCTCATTATTTTTAATATTTTGATTCCCAGGTATACGTGGGTCGTCATCATCCATAAGAATCCGAAAGGCCACACCATCTAGGTCATCATACTGACCGCTTTTAACAGTCAAAATAAATGCTATGACAACTATTAGCATCACTAATACACCAAGTAAAATTGTCATTGATAAAGCATCCATTACTCTACTCTTATAACCTACTAAGAAGATTTATCATACAAACTATTCTCAATAATAACTATTATTTTTTAGTAATAATTATATTGATGCGATCCATCTACTAATTATTCCAATAATTGTCATATAATAGTTAAAATATGACCTTTACACTAATCTTATGATGAGTAAAAGTGTCCCAAAATAACAAAATTGCTAGTTAAAGGAGAAAAGCTAATGTCTGAAAATATTCACCCCCTTTCAAAAAAATTTGCGGCACAAGCAAACATCAATGCAGATCAATATGCAAAAATGTATAAACAATCCATTGATGACCCTGGAACATTTTGGGCAGAACAAGCCAATAATTATGTGGAGTGGTTTAAACCTTGGGATAAAGTCACGGATTGGAGCTTTGACCAAAAAGACCTGCACATCAAATGGTATGAAGGTGCAAAACTTAATGTCTCTTACAATTGTTTGGATAAACACCTAGAAACACGTGGTGATCAAACTGCCATTATCTGGGAAGGTGACAACCCCGAAGAAGACAAGCATATTTCTTACAAAGAACTTCACGCTGAAGTTTGCCAATTTTCTAATGTATTAAAAGCACGTGGAGTTAAAAAGGGAGATCGGGTTTCCCTTTATATGCCAATGATTCCAGAGGCTGCTGTGGCTATGCTAGCCTGTACTCGCATTGGCGCAGTACATTCAATTGTATTTGGTGGCTTCTCACCCGATGCTTTGAGAAGCCGTATTTTAGATTCAGATTGTCAGGTGGTAATTACAGCAGACCAATCCATGCGTGGAGGAAAAAAAGTCCCCCTTAAAACTAATGCTGATAAAGCATTAGAAGGCTGCCCTAACGTACACACCTGTGTAGTCGTTAAGCGCGGTGGCGACCCTGTTGAATGGACAGATGGTCGGGATATTTGGTATGGCGATGAAGTTGCCAATGCCAGTACAGATTGCCCAGCAGAAGAAATGGATGCTGAAGACCCTCTATTTATTCTTTATACCTCTGGTTCAACAGGTACACCAAAAGGCGTATTGCACACAACAGGTGGCTATCTTGTTCAAGCGGCGATGACACATAAACTCGTTTTTGATTATAAAGATGGCGAAGTTTATTGGTGTACAGCAGACGTTGGTTGGGTGACAGGTCACACATATATTGTCTACGGCCCATTAACTAATGGCGCAACAACGCTCATGTTTGAAGGTATACCCACCTACCCTGATGCTTCACGCTTTTGGCAAGTTATCGATAAACATAAAGTTGCTACTTTTTACACAGCACCTACTGCAATCCGTGCATTAATGGCTGCTGGTGATGACCCCGTTAATAAAACCTCACGTGAATCCTTACGCTTACTTGGTACCGTTGGCGAACCCATCAACCCAGAAGCATGGGAATGGTATAACCGCGTTGTTGGCAATGACAAATGCCCAATTGTAGATACATGGTGGCAAACAGAAACAGGCGCACATTTGATGACACCCTTACCTGGTGTACATGCATTAAAACCTGGTTCAGCAATGGCTCCCTTCTTTGGTTGTGTCCCCGTATTGCTCGATGATGAAGGCAATGAGATCACAGGAAACCCTGCCGCAGGAAACTTGGCGATGAAACAACCGTGGCCATCTATGATGAGAACGCTCTATGGCAACCATGAACGCTTCTATGAAACCTACTTTTCTATGTTTAAAGGCTACTACTTCACAGGTGATGGCGCACGTCGCGATGAAGATGGAGACTATTGGATTACTGGCCGTGTTGATGATGTGTTGAATATTTCAGGTCACCGCCTAGGTACGGCAGAAATTGAATCAGGACTTGTTTTACACCCTAAAGTTGCCGAAGCCGCTGTTGTGGGCTATCCGCATGAAATTACAGGACAAGGTATTTATGCTTATGTGACGTTAATGACTGGTGAGACAGATACTGATGAACTCAAAGCGGATTTAGTCGCCTTGGTGAGAAAAGAAATTGGCCCAATTGCTAAAGTCAACATCATTCAATGGGCGCCAGGCTTACCTAAAACACGTTCGGGTAAAATTATGCGTCGTATCTTGCGTAAGATTGCGGCCAACGAAGTGGATGAGATGGGAGATACTTCAACACTGGCTGATCCTTCTGTAGTTGAGGATTTAATCTCGAATCGAGAGAATAGATAAGTTAGTCTTCATTACAAAAGGACAAAAAACAAGGGGGGTGTTCAGGGCTAACGCATTAAAACTCATCTCCAAATAGAACCTTATATCGAAAGCTATCATTCCATGCGGTATTAAGTCGCTTCTGTTTAATGCTTAACTTCGAAGACTCTTTTTTTAGTAAATTCATGCAGATATGCCGTATCATGCTCATGATCGCAGGTGCGTTGCCTGTACGAATACG
>VAPK010441081.1_pt1 | contig 12980 bp, 14 predicted proteins | sample 3395031 | NCBI WGS metagenome assembly VAPK01 (sample SAMN08290443, study PRJNA428436) | hydrothermal vent metagenome | isolation source: Deep-sea hydrothermal vent chimney 1 | place: Pacific Ocean: Juan De Fuca Ridge | reverse complement strand
GTATTGTTAGACTTACCCGATACTATCGGAAACCTGCAAAGCCTTACCCATTTAAATATATTCGGTCATGATTTTACATCGCTTCCTGATAGCTTTAAAAATTTGAATAACTTATTGTATTGCGATTTATCGAACAATAAAATAAGTAGTCTGCCCGATGACCTGAACGGATTGTCAAGTCTTGAGCTTTTATCGTTGGGTGAAAACGAGTTAGTCTCACTTCCCGAAAGTATAGGTACTCTAACTGCCCTTAAAGCACTTTGGCTAGCGAATAATAAGATTACAACCTTGCCCAATACGATTGGTGATCTTTTGAACCTTACAGATTTACAGCTATACCGTAACCAAATAGACAGACTGCCATCTTCTATAGGAGGCTTACAGTACCTAGAGCAGTTGAATATTTCTAATAACCAGATTGTCGATTCCAGTATTCCTATTGAGTTATTTAACTTACCAACTATAAAGAAATTATACTTTTCTAATAATCAATTAACATCATTACCCGTAGAAATAGGGAACTTAACTACCCTTGAAGAATTGATTTTTACAGATTGTTCCCAACTTTTAAGTGTAGTATCGGAATTAGGGAATCTTATCAATCTAGAAATTTTAGGCCTTAGAGGTACTGCCATTACCACATTGCCAGCCAGCATTTGTGACATGCGTACAGGGGGTAACATAAACACCACTATTCAGGTAGATGGAGACATAAACATACTTTGTCCGTAACCCTTGAAACAAGGATAAAGTAAACACAGGTTTTTTGACTTCCAAGAAATCAATGATCGAATCCGGTGTTTCTTTCATCAGAAAAGCAACCAATTCAATCTCCCAAAATTAGTGTTCATAAAAAATAAAATATCATGAAAAGCAATTTATATCTCTTAGCAATGTTCGTTCTTTCGTTACCGATCTTGCACAGTTCGTGCAGTAAAGATGCCGCACCGCCACCTGAAGAGGAGAAAGAGGATCTTGACAACCCAGATGGTGTTGACCCCATTGCTCAACAACCAGAAGAAACAGTTGATTACCTCGCCTTAAAAACACTTTATGAAGCTAACGACGGTAATACTTTAGGATGGGATTTAGATGACACTACCATGAAAAGCTGGGACGGGGTGGAGCAGGAAAACGAACGGGTCACTCGTTTGGATACAAAAGATAAATCACTCAAAGTTCTGGTGCCTGAAATCGGGAATCTTGAAAAATTGATTTATTTGAATATCGCTATTAACGGAATTGAGACCATTCCTCAACAAATCAATAAGTTGGTTTCCTTGGAAGTACTGCATTTGGAAAGTAACGACTTGACTTCTGTACCAGCAGAGATAGGACAACTGATCGAGCTTAAGGAACTATATCTTCATGCCAACAATAGTCTGAAAGAACTGCCCAAGGAGATTGGAGGGCTATCAAAATTGACCATTCTCAATCTATATGGCAATGCCCTTGAAAAAATCCCATCAGAAATTGGAAATTTGACAAAATTGGCCCTGTTATCCATAAATGCGAACAAACTGACCGCAATTCCTAAAGAACTTGGTAAACTTACCGATTTGAAAGTTTTGAACCTCAATGACAATAAACTTGCCGAACTTCCCAAAGAATTGGGAAACCTCACCACTTTGAATACCCTGAACTTATACAACAATGATCTGACCCTTATTCCCCAGGAAATCTGTAACCTTGAGGAAGATGGAACCACCACTATAGTTAAAGATAATAGGGTGGGCTGTAATTTGTCCTACTATCATTATGAGGCCTTAGCGGCTCTTTCTGATGCAAATCCCGACAATACTGCCGGTTGGGATCTTACCGATACCAGTATGCAAAGTTGGAACGGAGTGACCCTTTCTCCAGATGGTTCGGTTTTCGAATTATTATTATCGACTTTAGACTTCAATAGCATACCCAAGGAAATCGGTAACCTTAAAGGACTGGTTAGCCTAATCATGAATAATGGCAATATCAGTTCGATACCTGATGAAATAGGAAAATTGACCAGTCTCACATCGCTCGATCTGTCATTTAACGAGATTGAAGAAATTCCCGTAACCATCGGAAATCTGGTACATCTTAAAATATTGAATATACAGTTTAATAAACTGCAAAGGTTTCCGCAAGAAATAGGTAAGCTGATCGATCTTGAATATCTTTTTGCCGGTAGTAATACACTGACTGCCTTACCCAGTACGATTGGGCAGCTCATTGATCTTATATGGCTATTCCTAGAAAGAAATTCGCTTACTTCACTTCCCATGTCCATCGGTAATTTAGCCAAACTAGAGACATTATATGCGCCCTCTAATCAACTGACCAACCTTCCCGTAAGCATAGGTAATTTATCGACGTTGAGTTTTTTAGCGGTTCAAAACAATATGTTGACGGAGCTTCCCACTAGTCTTGGTAGGCTCGAAAATCTTGCACAATTGGTGGTATCTGACAATACCCTTAATACCGTACCCAAAGTGCTTGCAGGCCTTGCCAATCTCGTACAGTTTGATATTCAAGGCAACCCTTTAGCTGATGGCCTTCCCCCTGTAATCTGCTCCTTAAGCTCGTTAGGGCTCGATAGCGATCAACAAATGCATGTTTGCATTCCATAACTCTATACCATCTTCAGGTACTTAAATCAAAAAAATATGAAAAACAAAAATTCAGTCTACGCAATATTGATATTGGCCTTCTTATTCGCTTTTCCAAGTGAAGCAACAGCACAACGCAAAAAAAGAATAGCAAGACAACATGTTAAAAAACACCATAGAAAACATATAAAAGCAAGACGAAAAGCACATTACAGATACAGGCATTTACCTAGAAGAGGCAAAGTTGTACGAACAGTAGGCGCAGGGTTTTTAGGTATTCGCTTTAGAGGTATTGGATTCCGTGTTCATAAAGGTGTATGGTACCGACCTAGCGGTAAACGCTTTGTAGTAGCGGCCGCTCCTTTTGGGATAAGACTTCGTGTATTACCCGTAGGTTACAGAAGGTTAACCATACAAAACAGACTCTATTTTTACTTTTACGGCACCTATTATGTGAAAATAGATGATACGAATGAATACGAGGTGGTACAAGCCCCAACGGGTGCCGAAGTCGATGCCTTGCCAGAAGGGTATAAGGTAATTACAATAAATGGAGCGGATTATTACAAACTAGATGAAGTGTATTACGAACCAAGACTAAACAGTGATGATAAAGAACACTTTGTAGTGGTTAAAGACCCTGCCCTTTAAAAATAAAAATTAATAGTTAAATCAAAAATAAATAAAAAGATGAAAAAAATTAAAATTGTACTACTAAGTTTAGCAATGAGTTCATTTGTTGCATGTTCTTCAAATGATGATACCGAAGAAATGGTAGAAGAATGTGTTACGTGTAATGCATATGACCCAATAGAGGGTTCTACTGTTCCAAAAAGAGAAATCTGTAAAGATGCTAACGGAAACGCTTTTATTCAAGGAACAGATACTACAATAGAATACAATAAATATATAGAAATTCAAAGAAGAGTAACTACCTGCCAGTAAAACAGGAAGAGAATTTTTCAAATAAAAAAAAAGAAATAATGAAAAAGTTTTTAAAAATAACAGCAATAATAGGCTTGATCATAACTATGGTCAGCTGTAGTAATGATGATGAGCCAATAAACGAAGTACCTATACCTGTGAACCAAAAGCCCAGTGCTTTTAAACTATTGAGTTTAAATAATAATGCTATCAGTGCCGCAGTAAAACCAACATTAAAATGGGAAACCGCTGCAGACCCAGATGGCGATGCCGTGGAATATTTTCTGCGTTTGGATGAATCCCCTACCCCAACAACACTGGTTAAAGGGAATATGACAACTCCCAGCTACCAGCTAGAAGATCGTTTGTCATTAGATAAAAAATATTATTGGCAAGTGGCTGCCAAAGACAGTAAAGGTAATACTACGAAATGTGATGAGATTTTTAGCTTTACCACACGTAACTTGAATTTCAACAACACCCCCGCAACAGCCAATGCCGCTTTTCCAGCAAGAAATTCTCACACAACTACGGTTTATGATAACAAAATGTGGGTCATTGGCGGCTATAATGACAATGAACTAAGAGATGTTTGGTATAGTACCGATGGGGGTTTATGGACGCAGGTAACAGCCAATGCCGCTTTTCCAAAAAGATACTATCATACTACCACGGTTTTTGACAATAAGATGTGGGTGATCGGGGGTCTTGATGTCGGTGCGAGTTTTCATAACGATGTGTGGTATAGTACAGATGGTGACACTTGGTCCTCAGCCACGACTTCAGCGTCATTTTCACCAAGATTTGGGCATACCACAGTAACATATAAAAATAGAATATGGGTGATCGGGGGTTTTGATAGTAACCCAAAAAATGATGTTTGGTATAGTAATGATGGTATTACATGGGTACAAGCAACACCTAATGCCGCATTCTCGGAGAGAGTGTTTCATACTGCCGTTGTATTCGACGATAAACTTTGGGTAATAGGCGGGGATAGCAGTACAGGTACTGATAAAAATGATGTATGGTATAGTGTAGATGGAATTACTTGGATAGAAGCAACGAACAATGCTGACTTCTCAAAAAGAAATCGACATACCACTACGGTATTCGATAATAAAATGTGGACTATAGGCGGGCAGAAAAATTTTGTCAACAATAGTAACGATGTATGGTACAGTGAAGATGGTGTTACTTGGCTAGAAACTACTTCATCCGCTCCATTTACGGAAAGGTATGGGCATACCTCGGCTGTTTATGATAATAAAATATGGGTGATAGGCGGTTATGATAATGGGTATAATAATGATGTGTGGGTAATGAACTAAAAACAGAACCCATGAAAAATTTAGCGCACCTAATGATAGGTTTATTGGTATTTACAACTTTTATTGCTTGCCAAAACAATGATGATCTTGATATAACCACCAATGCATATAAAATGGGCAAAAATCGTTTCACCATAAATATAAATGGCGATACAAGGGAATATTATGTTCATGTGCCTACCGTTTATGACGAGAACACAAAAACTCCTGTAGTTTTTATGTTACATGGTACGAGCGGTGACGGAGAAAAATTTTATAATATTTCTGGTTGGAAAGAAGTAGGTGAAGTAGAGAATATTATTACAGTTTACCCTTCATCTTGGAGGCATCGTATTATTGATAGAGGGCAACAAAAAAATACCACAAAATGGAATGTATATTCTGGTTCTTTTACTTATCAATCAGGAGAAACCCCTAAAGACGATATCAATTTTTTAAAAGAAATTATTAACGAATTACATCAAAAATTTAATGTAGACCCTAAAAGAATATATATGGTTGGCTTTTCAAACGGTGGAGCCATGGCATTTCGGTGTGCAGTTGAAATGAGCGATGTTTTTGCGGCTGTGGTAGAAGCATCTGGTACTATTCAAGTAGATACACTATTTAACCCCAAGAGAAATTTACCTATTTTATGGCAAACAGGTAATTCAGATGATGCATACTTAGGCAATAGACCAGATGTGCCTTTAACATCCATTGATAGTTTATTAAATAGTTCAGGGTTACTCCCTATAATGAATACACATCTAAATTCATTTAATTTAGATAGTAGTTATATACTATCTAACGATCCAGGAATAGCCTATGCAAGATATAATCCGTTAACAAGGACTACACCATTAACAAATACTACAGAAAGGTATATGATATTTGCTTTGCTAGAAAATTTAGAGCATCAATATCCAAACGGAATTAATCATCCAATTAAAGGAGCTGAAACACATTGGGAATGGCTTAAACAATTCACATTGCCCTAAAGAGTTATAACCAAACTTAAAATTAGAAGATTCTGAAAATAGGTAGCTGAAAACAAATTTATCGCTATAAATTTCCCTAATCGTTAAGGGTGCATAGATTCAACAAAAAAGGGTTTAACTTCCTAATCAAATATCCTCGGCCAACCATGCCTTCATCATCCATACGGTCTTCTCTTGTTCGGCAATAAAATCGCTCATCATAGAATTGGTGCCCTCATCATTGGCGGCATCCGCATTATCTAAAATATCCCTTTCAATAATTAAAAGTTCTTTTAAAGAATCAACGATCAGGCGAATAGCACCTTCATCTTTGGTGACGTTCTTACCAACGGGTACCTGTGAATTTGATATATAATCTTCAAATGTATGCTGGGGCACTCCACCCAACGTCAATATTCTTTCGGCGATCAAATCGACTTTCATATTGGCATCGGTATACAGCTCTTCAAACTTCACATGCAGGTCAAAAAACCGTTTCCCCTTAATATTCCAATGAATACCCCGTAAGTTCTGGTAGTATTGCTGAAAACTAGCCAACAGTTTGTTCAGATCTCCACCTATTGCTATTGACTTATCGGCACTTAAGCCTATACTATTTAGTTTCATTACTATCTTTTTTTAAATTCAGTATAAATTTATCAAATATTAAACCCATATATGCATAAGCTTTATCGATAGTTTTTATAATTTTATAGTCTAAAATTATAATGCATGACCATCACCCAATTACACTACGTACTAGCAGTGGCCGAACATCAAAATTTCACCTTGGCCGCCGCCAAAAGTTTTGTCACCCAACCTACTTTAAGCATGCAGGTTCAAAAGCTTGAGGAAGAGTTCAACATACTTATTTTTGATCGTGGAAAAAAGCCGATTTCTGTCACTGAAGTCGGAAAAAAAATCGTCTCACAAGCCAAGGTTATCGTAAACGAGGCAAATAGAATCAAAGACATAGTAGACTATGAAAAAGGGTTTATCGGAGGAGATTTCACATTGGGCATTATTCCTACCATCATGCCAACACTATTGCCCATGTTCTTAAAAACCTTTATCAAAAAATACCCTAGGGTCAATCTTATTCTTAAAGAACAGAACACAGAAAGCCTCATACGAAACATTCAAGATGGACACTTAGATGCCGCCATTGCCGCAACCCCATTAGAGATCGAGTTTATAAAAGAGCGCCCTTTGTACTATGAACCGTTTGTTGGGTATGTGCCCAAGAACCATAGATTGGGCAATGTAAATACCCTGAAATCAGATGATCTGGATGTTTCCGATATACTTTTATTGCAAGACGGACATTGTTTTAGAGATGGGGTGATCAATCTTTGTAAATCTACCGAAAAAATGGAGCGAGAGCATTTTCAATTAGAAAGCGGAAGTTTTGAGACCTTGATCAATTTAGCCGATGAAGGTATGGGCATGACACTTCTACCCTATTTAAACACATTGGAACTGGATGAAATCAAAAAGAAAAACTTGAAATATTTCGATAACCCATCACCAGCTCGTGAAGTAAGCCTTATTTATCACAAGAGCGAACTTAAAATTCATATCACAAATGCGTTACGAGATATTATTTCGGGTATTGTAAGAGGGGCCATTACTTTTCAAGATGTAAAGATCATAAGTCCCCTAAACAAGTAAACATCTTTTTTTGATAGGAAAATCAACAACCTCGACTCAAGGGCAGGAGGTATTAAATAGAAATTCTCTTTTTATTTCGACGCAAGAATCGAGAAATAAACCCTTTTTGGCCATCGCCCTGCAATTAAAAACCCACCGATCGGTGGGTTTTTTAAACTATATTTTTATGTAAATTAAACTTTCACGTAACTCTGGTTTATCCGTAATGAACTGATGCAACCAGCGTTTTAATTCTTCGATTTCGTCTGGTAATAAGTTTGAAATCGCCTTTTTTAGCTCTTTACAGAAAAGTTTTGTATCGAAACTAACTTTTTTGAGTATGGTTTTGGTATACTCAAGCATTGCTCTAGCCATATTTCAAAAGGTTTTTAGTTAATTAGTTGTAGTAGAAAACTACCAACTCTATAAAGTTAAACAAAAAAGTATATGTCGTATTGCTCAAACTCTGTTAAAAATTAGATAATTTCATGTTAAAGGATTTTAAATAAAAACAATGAACTCGTCTTGAGTTATTGTTTGGAACCGAGAATGAAGGCTTTCATGCCGTAATGAAGTTGTTTTTTTGTTCCATAGCATCGCTACGAAACAAAAAAACGGCAAAATTAGGGTGCGAAACCTGCCTGCTGGCAGGCAGGTGCGAAATTCGCAGGTAAAATAATAACTCAAGATGAGTTCAACATCTTATTTCCCTATTTTTAGCCTTATGAAAAAAACATTCATATACATGTTGGCTTTTTTCTTTTTAACAGGCTGTGCCAGCCCTAAAAAAAGGATTCAAAAAAGCACGAAAAACATTCTTTCATCAAGATCGTTCCAAAATCAATTTACGGGGTTCTTAGTGGTAGATCCCGAAACCAGAGACACCTTATTGAACATACATGGCGAAAAGTATTTTACCCCAGCAAGCAACACCAAGATATTTACTTTATTTACCGCATTGAAACTATTGCCTGACAGTATTCCCGCTTTAAAATATACAGTACAAAAAGACACACTTTACATTGAGGGTACGGGCGACCCAACACTGCTACATACCTATTTCAACAGTCAAAAGACCATTGGGTTCTTAAAACAGCATCACCATATCGCATTGTACCTGAATAATTTCACGATGAAAAAATATGGCCCAGGTTGGGCTTGGGAAGATTACCAGTATTACTACCAGCCCGAAAGAAGCGGATTTCCCCTTTTCGGAAACGTTGTTACAATAAGTAATCCAGATTCGATTGCCGTGATTCCGTCATATTTTAAAAGTAAGGTGATTTCCCTCGATTATTCGAAAAATCGTGAATTGGGCACCAACACGTTTTACTTCTCCCCTTCACGAAAAGACACCGTTGAAATTCCCTTTAAAACAGATAGTACGCTCACAAGAACCTTATTGGAGGGTGTTCTGGGCAAAAAAATAAAGGTCGTTCAAAAAATGCCAGAGAGCGAAAAGAAAATACGCTACAGCGTTCCTTCAGATTCGGTATATAAGAGAATGATGCACGAAAGCGATAATTTTCTTGCCGAACAACTCTTGATATTGGCATCCTCTACCCTATCGGATACCCTTGACGGATCGATCGCCCAAGACCATATACTGAAAAACGAACTCGTAGGTCTAAGACAGCCTCCACGGTGGGTAGATGGATCCGGACTCTCGCGATATAACCTCTTCACCCCCGAGTCAATAGTACATATATTGCACAGCATGTATATGGAAGTTTCAAAAGAACGGTTATTTGAGCTGTTTCCTGCGGGAGGAGCTTCTGACGAATTTACCAGTGAGACAACACCTTATATGTATGCCAAGACAGGAAGCTTGGGCAACAACTATTGCCTTAGCGGATACCTACAGACAAAGTCGGGCAAGACCTTGATTTTCAGTTTTATGAACAATCATTTTAGGAAGCCTTCTTCCGAAGTAAAAAAAAAGATGCAATTAGTTTTAGAGAGGCTGCGAGATACCTATTGAGAAAAGACCTAGTAGGTTTTAAAAACCTACTAGGTCTTTAAAACTATACGGTCACCGCCCGGTTCAAATACCTTCTAAAAGGCAACATTTCTTTATAAACAGAAATGACCTTCTTTTTAAAATCATCTTGTAAAACCTCTTTATTACTGAAAGAATACTCCACCGCAAAGGTCTTGTTTCGCAACAAATCAATATGCCGATGATCTCTTGAAAAACCCTTGGGTGAAGTAGTCAGCTTTATATCTTCGTAGAGTTCTCCAAAAGTTTCTTTAAATGATTTCTTATTGATGATTTTTTTGAGCTCTTCACCATCATAGTCAATTGCATCGCGAATACTACGTAAAGTTTTGGAATCGGGACGCCAAAAGCCACCAGCCATCATTGATTCTTTGATTCCTATTTCAATATAAAAATCACCTGTATTCGGTCGTTTATCAAACCCAGCGCCAAAGTGATCTTTATAAACGGGTTTATGGGGATGGAACATCAAATTATTGTTGATACGATTGATTCCCTTTCTACCTGGCGTGGCATAGTATTCATCATCAATGGCAGCGAGCGTAAGATCCATCTCATCTAACCAACCGATGTAATCATCACGTACTTCTTTGTACCATTTTCGATTGGCATCCATCCATTCTTTTGAGTTGTTCTTGTTGAGTGCTTTGAGAAAACGGATCTGGTTTTTGAAGTTCATTTTTATTAGACGTTATATGCTAGGCATTAGACATCATGCAAAACTAGAAAATTTTGGCAAAACGCCAAATGTAGCTGATCGAGAAAGTCCCCTCCCCCTTCGGGGAGGGGATATAGGGGTGGGGCTCTAGAATCTATTATCCCCCCCAACAATATCGCCTATAGTACCTAGAATACTTCCTTCTCCTTTATCTTTTCCTCCTCTGGGGATAGATGCCAATACCCTACCGGCCAATCTACTAAAAGGCAAAGACTGAATGTATACCGTACCTGGCCCACGTAGGGTCGCGAAAAATAAACCTTCACCACCAAAAACCGTATTCTTTATTCCGCCAACAAATTCAATATCGTAATCGACGCCTTTGGTAAACCCTACGATACAGCCCGTATCTACTTTTAAAACTTCCCCAGCAACCAGTTCTTTTTTTGCCAACGTACCACCAGCATGAACAAAGGCCAACCCATCACCTTCCAATTTTTGCATGATAAAGCCCTCACCACCAAATAACCCCCTACCGAGCTTCTTAGAGAATTCTATTCCGATAGACACCCCTTTTGCGGCGCAGAGAAAGGCATCTTTTTGACAAATGAATTTTCCGCCTTTTTCAGACAGGTCGATGGCGAGTATCTTTCCAGGGTAGGGCGCGGCAAAACTGACCTGCTTCTTACCTTGGCCCGCATTCAAAAAGGCCGTCATAAAAAGACTCTCGCCTGTTAGCAATCGCTTGCCCGCAGAAAATATCTTGCCCAACACCCCTTCTTCTTGATTAGATCCATCACCAAAAATAGTGTTCATCTTAATGTCGGAATCCATCATCATAAAACTGCCCGCTTCGGCCACCACGGCTTCTTGAGGGTCGAGCTCGATCTCAACATACTGCATTTCTTCTCCGTAAATCTCGTAATCTATTTCGTGTGCGTTCATAAGTAATGATTTTATTTTCATTCTCGCGTAGGCGGGAATCTATTGTTTTTAGTTTTCAAGTCATTGGTCAGTATTTCTTAAAAATTGTTACAATACACCGTATTAAAAACAGAAACCACACTAGACTCTTAACTCTTAACTTTGAGCGTCCACTCAAAATTGAAAGTCGAGACCACTACCCCATCCGTATTTACACCTACCGATTTCATCCAAATAGTCTGCGCCTCTCCCGTTTCTACTGTTTTTCGAATCGCCTCTTTAACTTCCATGCCTTGATCGCAGCTAAACGTAATTCTACCAGTGGCCTTTTTGGTAAAAGTGGCATTGTTCGTTAAAACTAACATTGAAATACGAGCAGTGCTTTCTCTAATATGCATCATTACCAAAGCTCCTGTGGTCAATTCGGCCGCCATACCTTGCACGGCCCAAAACATCGATTTAAACGGATTTTGATTGATCCATCTAAACTTTACATGCACCACACATTTGTTCTCTTCTAGTTCTTTTGCCCGAATACCACACCACCATACCGATGGAAGTTTAAAAAAATTAAACGTATTTATCTTCTGAGGAGTCAAGGTCATTTTTTATCTATTTGCCTCAAAAGTACCGAAAATACTATTGAAACACCCTATCTAGTCCTGGCATTTCAGATAGTTGATTTGTTAATTTTTTGTTAATATTTAGTACTATGTCTTGCATAGTACTTTTTTTTAACCATATATTTGCATAAGAAATTACTAAGCCATGACAGATACACTGAGCAAACATGAACGAAATCTATCGTCTTTGATACATGCTTCCACCTTTTCAAAGTTCTTTATACCCTTTGGTAATTTCTTACTGCCATTGGTACTATGGACCGCGAACAAGAAAGAATATGATTTTGTGGATCACAACGGTAAACAGGCGTTGAACTTTCAAATAAGTATGCTCCTCTACTCTATTGTTTTGGGCATCATAAGCATACCCTTTATAATCGGTCTCTTTCCCGATATTTTTGATTTCGGGCATTTTGGCTTTGATCGTTTGAACAATTTCAATAATCTAAATATAAGTTTTGACAGTGACGATTTTCGTTTTGGCACCTGGTGGTTGCCTTTGGGCATTACCGGGTTGGTACAAGGTGGCTTGTTCATCGTGAACATCGTTTATACAATATTAGCGACTATTCGCACCAACGAGGGGCAAACATTTAAATATCCGATAACGATCAATTTTATAAAATAATGAACACTAAGCAATTGTCAGACTGAGCGCAGTCGAAGTCAGTAAGCAGTAAAATTAATAAAGGGTACTCATCACACCCAAAACAAATAGGAGTTTATTCATCAATCAAAAAACGAACAATTAATCTATGCAGGCCACAATTTCAAACACACTAGACGAAAGCCTGCTTGATGGTAGGCGGACTCGGCATAAAAAGCAAAAGGAAGTTATGAACGTAGAAAATACAAAAGCGCAAATGCGAAAAGGGGTTTTGGAGTATTGTATCCTTTCCATTCTAAATGGTCACGATAAATACACCTCTGAAATTCTCTTAACCCTTAAAGACGCTAAGATGCTTGTTGTAGAAGGAACTATTTATCCCCTACTCACAAGATTAAAGAACGCAGGTCTGCTCAACTATCGTTGGGAAGAATCAACTTCAGGCCCTCCACGAAAATATTATACCTTGACAGAGACGGGCAAACTCTTTCTTAAGGAACTCGATAAAACCTGGGATGAACTAAGAAGTGCTACAAATCTGGTAACCAAGAAAAAATAAATCAAAAAACTAGACCCAACAGGGTAAAAACAACTAACAATGAACAAGACAGTAAATATAAATCTCGCCAATATACTTTTTCATATAGACGAAGAAGCATATAACAAAATGCGAAGGTACCTTGAGTCGGTAAAACGCTCTTTTGCCAACACACCCGG
>VAPK010253919.1_pt1 | contig 12983 bp, 12 predicted proteins | sample 3395031 | NCBI WGS metagenome assembly VAPK01 (sample SAMN08290443, study PRJNA428436) | hydrothermal vent metagenome | isolation source: Deep-sea hydrothermal vent chimney 1 | place: Pacific Ocean: Juan De Fuca Ridge | reverse complement strand
GACCACGATTATTATAAAACAGGAAATCATTTTTTCTATATAATTCTTTAAAAAAAATGATTGTTAGAAGAGTTAAAACATTATAAATCAAAATTTCAGAATAAAATTTGATTTGAAAAATAAAGAATAAAACAGCAATAAAGCTAAACAGAAATGTACTTTTATAGAACTCAAATAATAAAAGAAAATTATTTTTTAATTTCATTTTTGCGGACTCAACTTAAAATGAAGAGCAGATAGACAATAAAAGTACAAAAAAAATCAAGAATCAATCTCAACACCAATTGGACAATGATCGCTGTGTTTTGCTTCGGGTAAAATAAAGGCTCTTTTTAATCTCTTTTCAAGAGGTTTGCTGGCCATACAGTAATCAATTCTCCACCCTTTATTGTTATTTCTGGCATTTGCACGATAGCTCCACCAGCAATAGTTATGTGGTTCTTTGTTAAAATATCTAAACGTATCAATAAAACCACTATCAATAAAATTACCGATCCATTCTCTTTCTATAGGTAAAAAACCTGAAACATTTTTCATTTTTGGATTGTGAATATCAATTGCTTCGTGACAAATATTATAGTCTCCGCAGATTAGTAAGTTTGGGATCTCTTTTTTAAGATTATTTATATAATCCTGAAATTCAGCCATATAATTGAGTTTAAAATCCAACCGAGCATCATTAGTCCCTGAGGGTAAATACAAACTCATTACCGAGAAATCATCAAAATCCAGACGAAGGTTTCTTCCTTCAAAATCCATCGTTTCAATGCCAGTACCGTATTCTACATGATTGGGTTTGACTTTGGAAAGTATAGCAACACTGCTATATCCTTTTTTTTGTGCAGAGAACCAGTAATGATACGGATAACCATAATCTTCAAAGTGTTGTAACTCTAATTGTTCTTTATGTGCTTTGGTCTCCTGTATGCAAATTACATCCGGGTCTGCAGCTTTTAGCCATTCCAAAAAACCTTTTTTTATTGCTGCTCGTATTCCGTTTACATTATAGGATATTATTTTCATATTTTCTTTTTTCACGTAAAAACCGCTAAGGATTCACAAAGGTTAAACAAAGAACTATAAATTATTTACAACTCTTTGAATGCTATTTTAAAATAGCCAGCCGTTACTGTTTACTTTCACTGCCTACTATACAAATTTCTTAATTTTCTCCTCATTATCTTTCCGGAAGCGGTTCTTGGTAAAACATCAATTTTTACAAGGTCACTTACTTTAAACAAGGGGTTTAGTTTTTCTTTGATGACTTGTTTTGCCATTTGGAATCTTTCTTGCTCTGTTGTTACCTTTTTACTTTCTACATAATAAACAACCAGTTCCCCAGGGCCACCACCTATGGGTGAAACAGCAATTGCAGCCGATTCTTTTATAAAATTAAGTTGATTAATCACTTCTTCTATCTGAATAGAACTCACTTTGATACCACCAAGATTCATTGCATCATCTACTCTGCCGTGCATTCGATAATATCCGTTTTCCAATTGTTCAACCTCATCACCATGTCTGCGAAGTATTTTCCCTTCGTATGTGGGTGTTCCGCTAAAATATACCTGATGATGATCCTGATTTAGCAAAGCATTTGAAAGTCCCATTATAGGAGGAATCAGAAATATTTCTCCTTTTTTAGCTGGTTTTTCATCTTCATCGAGTAAAACAAATTTACCACCAAGTGTTTGGGTAGAAAAAGTACTGGCAATGTTTGCCTGCACCATGGTAGAAGCAAGGTAACCACCTCCAATTTCAGTACCACCACAATACTCAATTACAGGTTTATTACTTGCAAGCTGCATTAAATACTCCATATCAACCGGGTTAGAAACCTCACCAGTAGAACTAAAACATTTGACAGAACCCCAGTCAAAACCCTCTATTGAAAATGTGTTTTTCCAATTTCTAACAATGCTTGGCACGATGCCTAACATGGTGACTTTTGCGTTTTGTACAAATGCTCCAAAATCTTCCCCCATAGGGGCACCATAATACAATGCAATACTTGCTTTATTGATCAGTGAGGCAAAAACCAGCCAGGGTCCCATCATCCATCCCAGATTGGTCGGCCAACATACCACATCATTTTTTTGTATATTCTGATGATAATAGCCATCGGAAGCTCCTTTTATTGGAGTCGTGTGCGTCCACGGTATAGCCTTTGGTTCACCGGTTGTCCCGGAAGAAAACAATATGGTAATAATATCATCGGGGTTTTGAATTACTGATGTGAATTGATTATTTTGAGATATGAAATCTTTAAAACATAGATCTTTTTCTCTTAATGGAATTTCATTATTACTTACTTTAATAATTACAGCTTTGGGTGATTTTATTGCTTTGATCTTTTCGTAAAGAGGGAGTGTTTTACCGGCTCTTTGCAGAACATCCTGCGTAAATATCAATTTTGGACTAGTAATTTTTAATCGAATTTCAATCTCGTTGGGGGTAAAACTATCGGCAATGGTAACCACAGGATTCCCTGCTTTGATTCCGGCAAGATAAATAGCAACAGCTTTCAGAGTCATGGGCATATCTATGGCAATAGAATCTCCTTTTTCAATACCCAGATGCCTTAGACCATTTGCAATTTTGTTTACCAATTGCTCTAATTGCTTTTGGGTAACCTGGTTAATTTCTCCATTTTCTTTTTGAAAAATAACAGCAATAGCATCATCGTTATTTTGAAAACAGGAATCAACAATATTTAACTGAGCACCTTTTAACCATTGTGTTTGTTCTATTCCACGAGAAGTATCAAAGATAGCATTGTATTTTTTTTGAAGTTTAATTCCTAAATTTTCAACTGTTTGTGACCAGAATTTTTTTTTGTTTTCAATAGACCATTTCCAAAGATCCTCATAAGATTTCAAACCATTTTGCAGCATCATTTGGTAAATGTTACTGTTTTTTATTGTTTGCTCATCAGGTTTCCAGAAAGCTCTTCTTGTCATTTTAAAATTCTATTTCTTCTGTTGAATCAGGAGTTTTCTCTCCTTTTTCATCGGTTTGTTTTTTATCACAATCCAGTTCAATTGACATGTTAGCAGGTTTTTCAAAATCTTCTTTACTGATTCCCAATTCTTTATCTGCATAGCATTTTTTCATGTACAATGCCCAGATAGGTAAAGCCATAGTGGCACCCTGACCTTTAGCAAGATCAGTAAAGTGTACCGAACGATCTTCGGCTCCAACCCAAACACCTGTGGAAAGATTTGGAACCAGTCCCATAAACCAGCCATCTGACTGGTTTTGTGTAGTTCCGGTTTTACCGGCAATAGCATTTTCAAATTTATACGGGTAACCGGTTACAATATCATTTGGGTATTTAGCACCAGTTGTTCGTAACCTGATTCCTGACCCTGCCTGAACAACACCTTGCATCAAATTGATCATGGTATAAGCAATTTCATCACTTAAAACTTCTTTTGTTTTTGGGATAAATTCTTCCAGAACTGTTCCGTTTTTATCTTCAATACGTAGTACCATCATTGGTTTTACAAACATACCTTTGTTGGCAAAAGTATTTAATGCACCTAGTATTTCATATAAACTAAGATCAATAGTACCTAATGCAATAGATGGAACTGCTGGAATATCTGTTTCAATTCCCATTTTTTTTGCCAAAGCAACCACATTTTGTGGGGTGGTTTTATCAATTAGCTGAACTGTAATCACATTAATAGAATTTGCCAAAGCATTTTTCAATGTTTTCATTCCACCATAAGCTTTTTCTCCACCGGCATTTCGGGGAGTCCAGTCTTTATCCAGATGATATTTCCCTTTCGGAATGGTATAAGGCGTATTAGGCAATTCATAACAAGGTGATAATCTTAACTGATTGATAGCAGTTGCATAAACAAACGGTTTGAAGGTCGATCCAACCTGTCGTTTTCCTTGTTTTACATGGTCGTATTGAAAGTGTTTATAATTTATTCCGCCAACCCATGCTTTTACATGCCCGGTCTGGGTGTCTAAAGAAAGTAATCCCGACTGTAGTATGAATTTATTATAGCGAATTGAATCATAAGGAGTCATGATGGTATCAATATCTCCTTTCCAGGAAAATATCCTCATATTTGTTCTTTTGTGAAAAGAAGCGATAATTTCTTTTTCACTTTTACCATTTCTTTTCATTTTACGCCACCTGTCTGATCGTTTCATCGCCTGCTTCATGGTTCTTTTTATTTGTGCTTTATCCAGATCATAAAAAGGAGCGGTTTTATTTTTCTTTTGCTGCAGGTAAAATACCCTTTGCAAATTGGCCATATGTTCACTCATTGCTTCTTCAGCATATTTTTGCATACGAGAATCAAGGGTTACATAAATCTTTAATCCATCACGATAAATATTATAACTCTCACCGTTTGTTTTAGGATTTTTCTTGATCCACCCTTTCATGAAATCACGAATATATTCTCTAAAATAGGTTGCTGTACCATCACTGTGTCCTTCCAGATTGATATCTAAGACCAATGGTAATTTTTGTAAGGAGTCTTTTTCAGATTCTGTTATAAATTCATTTCGCACCATTTGTTTAAGAACAACATTCCGGCGTTTTTGAACCATTTCTTTCCGGCGCATTGGGTTGTAAAGAGAAGAGTTTTTAAGCATACCAACCAGCATGGCAGATTCTTCTATTTTTAAATCTTTTGGTTCTTTCCCAAAGTGAATTCTTGAAGCAGAACGAATACCAACTGCATTATGACCAAAATCGTATTTATTAAAATACATGGTAATGATCTCATCTTTAGTATATTGTTTTTCTAATCTTGTGGATATTACCCATTCCTTAACCTTTTGAAGCAATCGTTTAAAGATATTTCCGGAAGCTTTTTTAGTAAAAAGCATTTTAGCTAATTGCTGTGTGATCGTACTGGCACCACCACCTTTTCCTAATTTAATAGCAGCTCTTACTGTCCCTCTTAAATCAATTCCGGAATGCTCATAAAAACGTTCATCTTCTGTAGCAACCAATGCTTCAATTAAGTTTTTTGGAAGTTCATGAAAACTTACTGGAGTTCTGTTTTCACGATAATATTTCCCCAGAGTTATGCCATCAACAGAGATAACCTCTGTAGCCAGATTGTTTTCAGGATTTTCAAGTTCTTCAAAGGTAGGTAGTGATCCAAAAACACCTAAGGAAGCCAAAAAGAAAATGAGAAAAGCAAAAACAAATCCACCTATAAAAACCTTCCAGATCCATTTGGTATATTTTGAAGTTGACGGTTTACTATTTTTCTTAGCCATTAGTTTATTTTTTCAATTTGTATACCAACATCTGTAATTCCATTAAGGTAAACAAGACCTTCTATATCTTTTGTTTTTCGCATAGCCTGCTGCACAGTGATATTGTATTCTCCTTTAATAGGGAAAACCACATTGGTTTTATATTCTAATTTATTTTCTTTTATGTCAGCAAAACCTGTTCCTAAAAAACGCCCTTCAGGAGTGGTCATTTCGTATTCCAGTGTATCCACAATCTGATAATTATTTGGAAACTTGATACCAACAATTAAAAACAAATTGCTAAACTCATATTCTTTATTATTCCGAATATTGATATTGATATTATTTTTACCAATGGTGTCAGTGGAAACAACTTGAAAACTGACGATAGAATCTTTATGCCACTGATCATTTTCGATACTCTTATACTGATCAAATTTCATATGATCTGAACATGATACCATGCTAATAACAACGATAAAAAATAATAAAATTTCACCAAAAGCAGATAAAGGGTTTTTTATTTGCATTGCTTTATTTGTTTTTATGTTTGTTTTGCGGATTATTTCTATTCCTGTTGTTTCTATTGCGTTGATTTCTACCTTTATTACGTCTCTTTTTATATTTTGGTTTGTCAAATCTTGTCAAACTATCCTGACCAACAACATCGGTAAATTTTGATTCTTCAACGGTTTCCAGCTCTAATTCCAAAGCATATTCTTCCAGATTCGGAACTTTTTTATTTTCTTTATTTAATGCAATGATCTGGTTGGCTTGCTCAATAGTCAGTTTATGCCAAAGCATTGGATTTTCTTTGTAAGCATACCAAAGATGTCCTTTAAAAATATCCATTTTTTGAAAAACAGCTGGACCTTTTTCTGTCTGAAGCCAGAGATCTGTTTTTGGAAATTGTTTTAAAGCATCTACATAGGAATCCAGTTCATAATTCAAACAGCATTTTAGTTTGCCGCATTGTCCTGCTAATTTTTGTGGATTCAATGAAAGTTGCTGGTATCTTGCCGCCGACGTACTTACCGATCTAAAATCGGTCAACCAGGTAGAACAGCAAAGCTCTCTTCCACAAGAACCAATTCCGCCTAAGCGGGCAGCTTCCTGACGTAAACCTACTTGTTTCATTTCGATGCGAAGACTAAAAGTACCCGCCAGTTCACGAATTAATTGCCTGAAATCTACACGTTCATCTGCAGTATAATAAAAAGTTGCTTTATTTCCATCACCCTGATATTCAACGTCTGACAGTTTCATTTTTAAGCCTAATCTGCTAATGATCAGTCTTGATTTTCTTTGAACTTCCAGCTCTTTTTCTCTGGCATTTGTCCAGATATCAATATCTTTTTGTGTGGCTTTGCGATATATTTGCTTCATTTCAGCATTGTCAATAGCAACATTTTTCTTCTTCATCTGCACTTTAACCAATTCTCCCGAAAGGGAAACAACTCCAATATCATGACCGGGTGAGGTTTCTACTGCTACAATATCACCGATGCAAATACTTAGGTTTTTGGTATTTTTATAAAAACACTTTCGTCCGTTCTTAAAACGAATCTCCATGATATCAAATGGTTCCTGACTGTTGGGCAAGGTCATGTTGGAAAGCCAGTCGAAAACCGTTAATTTATCACAGCTTCCCGAAGAACAGGCTCCATTGTTATTACAGCCTAAAGGCAATCCGTTTATAGAGGTAGAGCAAGATTTACAGCTCATAGTTTGTATATATTTTGAATTGAGAATGACTCCTTTTTGTGTTGATCTTACTTCATTTTAGTCAAAATATACTCGTCAGAGATCAACTTTTTAAATTGTTTGGAAACTCAATATATGTTCTAAAAATTTTTAGGTAAATATACCAAATATTGACAAAAGAAAAAGGTTAATTATTTTAACTTAACACTAATGATTTTTGCAGGACAGGCTTCTTTTGCTTTTTCAGCATTTTCCAACACAGAAAAATCAGGAGATTTTATAGTAAAAAAGCCCTTTTTTTCGATAGAATGAAGCAAAACAGCTTTCCCATCCTTTTTTGACATTTGAAATTGTCTGGGTGCCAGTTCAACACAATAATTGCAACCGATACATTTTTTTCGCTGTAATGTGATGATAACCATTAATTCTTTTTTCCTTTTGTCAGGAAACTTGGACAAGTTAACCTAGAAATGTATTAATATTTGATTTTTGGCAAAAATAGGGATTATAGATAAAATGCTGTTGATTTTTTATTTGATTTTCGCGAATAAAGCGGGTTAATTTTATTTTCTTTGTAATCACAGAATATAAGCTATGCTTTTTAAAGATATAATTGGGCAGGAGAATCTCAAGAAACATTTGATTCAAACCGTACATAACGGAAGGATATCTCATGCACAATTGTTTATTGCTCCAAAAGGGAGCGGTGCTTTGTCTTTAGCGATTGCCTATGCACAGTATATTTTATGTAAAAACAAGAATGCAGAGAATAATACAGGTGATGATTCGTGTAACTTAAAATTTGAAAAATTAGCACATCCTGATTTGCATTTTGCTTTTCCGGTTGCTGTAAACGACAAAGTTAAAAAACATCCGGTTAGTAATCTTTTTTTGGAAGAATGGCGAAGTTTTATTAAAAGCACACCTTACGGAAGTTTGTTCAATTGGTATCAAAAACTTGGAATTGAAAATAAACAAGGTCAAATTGGTGTAGATGAAGCCGAAGAGATTGTTAAAAAACTCGTTTTAAAATCATATGAAGGTGGATATAAGGTTATGATCATCTGGATGGCTGAAAAAATGAATATTTCAGCATCCAATAAGTTGTTAAAACTTATTGAAGAGCCACCTGAAAAAACACTTTTTTTGTTAATAGCCGAAAATGAAGAACAGATTATTAAAACTATTTTATCTCGTTGTCAGGTTTTGCATATCAAGGCATTAAGTGATACAGAAATTAAAATTAATTTGATTGAAAAATTTAATTTGTCTGAATTTGATGCAATGAAAATTGCGAATCAGGCGAATGGTGACTGGAATAAAGCAATACGGTCTCTAAATCAGAATGACAATGAAGATATTTTTGAGAAATGGTTTGTTACATGGGTAAGATCTGCTTTTCGGGCAAAGGGGAATGCTAGTGTAATCCAGGATCTGATCACATGGAGTGATGAGATCGCAAAAACCGGTAGAGAATCTCAAAAGCGATTTTTAGATTACTGTTCCCATTTTTTTCGTCAGGCTATGTTAACGAATTACAAAGCAAATAATTTGGTTTTTTTTGAGGCACAAACCACGGGTTTTGATATTCGAAAATTTGCTCCATTCGTGCATGGTGGAAATATTGAAGATATCCATAATGCCATTGAAGAAGCAATCTATCATATTGAAAGAAATGGTAATGCAAAAATTATATTGCTGGATCTTTCCATGCAACTAACGAGGTATTTGCATCAAAAAGAGGATTGATCAATTTGAAGGCAATACATAAAAAAATACTGCCATAAAGTGACTAAAGCTTCCCAATAAAACAAAAACATGAAATATAGCATGGTTGTATTTCAGTTTTTTTATGCTGTACAATATAGCACCTACGGTATAGAATAAACCTCCTGCCAATAACCACATCAATCCTGCAAAAGGCAATTCATTTACCAAAGGTTTTACCGCAAAAATGATTAGCCAGCCCATCAATACATAGGCAGTAGTCGATATTTTTTCATATTTTCCTGTAAAGAAAAGTTTGAGAATTACACCAGTTAAAGCGAGTCCCCAGGAAATTCCAAAAATGGTCCAGCCAACCCAGTCTTTTAAAACGACCAAAGTAAAAGGGGTATAGGTACCAGCAATTAAAACATAAATGGCAGAATGATCGAAAATATTTAGCCTGTTACGAAGTTTCGGACTTTTAGAATAATGATAGGCGGTGGAAGCAGAATAGAGTACAACCAAGCTAACCCCAAAAATGGCAAAACTGGTGATGTGCTTTGCATTGCCGTATATAGAAGAATAAACAATCAATAAAACTAAAGCTACAACACTTAATACCAATCCTATAGCGTGAGAAATTACATTCAATTTTTCCTCTTTTAACTCATAATATGTAATATTTTTTGTCATGGTTTTTTATTCTCAACAATACTTAAGCCTGATCCTGTATTAAATCATTGTATATGATCTTATACGTTTTTTCTTTTAAGGAGTTCAAGTCTTTTCGTTCTAAATTATTTGTTATTAGAAAACGGTGTGTTTTTACACGTAAAAGTCCGGGACTGCCACTAAAAAAAGTATAGGAAAATCTTTTTTTACAATCGTAATAAGTGATAGGTACAATTGGTATTTTAAAATCAACGGCAAGTCGAAAAGCTCCTTTTTGAAATTCATCTAATACAATACTCTCATCATCAGGTACTTTTCCTTCAGGAAAGATGCAAACACTTAATCCTTTTTGTAATCTCTTTTGTGCTTGTCTGAAAGCTGTTCTCCTGCTTTTTATATCATTTCTATCAACTAAAATACAGGTTCGTTTGTATACATATCCAAATACCGGAATATTAACCAGTTCCTTTTTTCCTAAAAAAACAAAAGGATTTTTACTAATAGACAAGGTGAGTAAAATATCAATAATGGAAGTATGGTTTGGACAAAAAACGTAACTTTGAGAGGCTGACAGCTTTTCTTCCCGTTCCACTTTGGTAGAAAAACCCATTACAAATAAAACTGTATTTGCCCATGCTCTTGCCATTTTAAAAAAAGCCGGATACCAATCTTCTCTTGAAATAACGATGATTAAAATTGGTAATGCAACTAAAATGGTTCCAAGCATCCATGCATAGAACCAAATACGCCAAATCAGAATAAAAAAATTTCTAATAATTTTCATTGTGACCAAAAGTAAAAAAAATGAGCCAATATTGTTTATGACCATTCATATTTTTATGTTTATATTTAGTTTTTGAATAAATACAATAGACTTTTTGTAATATTGCAGCTTAATTATAAAGTATGAAAATAGTATTAAGAATTATACTTGTGTTTGTTTTTGGTTTTATAGTATATGGATTTCACACCAATTCAATAAGTGAAGGAGAGGGAGAAAAGTTTATTGGAATTGGAGTTTTAATGTTTGCTTTTTTTTTAATGCCTTTGTTTATCTATCACAGATATAATGGCCGAGATCTGTCACGATATTCTCTTAAAAATCTCTTTGAGCATGGAGGAGAAAAGATAGAGGATGTGATAAAGAGACAAGAAAAGGGAAAAGAGAAGAACTAGTTTAAATTCCGCTTTTCTATAAAGAATTTTTTAATAAGATCACCACACTCTTTTTCCATTACACCACCTGTTATTTTTGTTTTGGGATGTAAAGTAGTTTGATAATACCGATAACCTCTTTTTGCATCAGATGCCCCAAAAACAATTTGATCAATTTGTGTCCAGTAACTTGCTCCGGCACACATCTGGCAAGGTTCAAGAGTTACATAAAGAGTACAATTTTTCAAATATTTTCCACCTAAATAATCTGCTGCTGCAGTAAATGCCTGCATTTCGGCATGGGCAGTAACATCATTTAAAGTTTCTGTAAGATTATGAGCTCTTGCAATTATTTTATCGTTGATTACAATCACCGCACCAATAGGAACTTCGTTTTTTTCGTATGCAAGTTCAGCCTCCTGTAAAGCTTTTTGCATAAAATATGCATGGTTAAAAGGACTTTCCATTTCTAAAAATTAATTTTTTGAACAACTAAATTTTTCTTAAAAGTATTTAAAATATTTTGAAGAACAATAGAATGATCATTGGTGTAAAATTCAAGTTCCACAGAAGAATTAGAGGTGTTTATGATATTTTCCTGTTCTAATATCACTTTGGTTTGTCGAGCAATTGCTTCTCCTGAATCCAGTATATTTACTTTATTACCTACGATTTTTTTGATCTGAGGAATCAAAAAAGGATAGTGGGTGCAACCCAACACCAATTGGTCAATATTTTTTGCAAGCATAGGTTGTATATATTTATTCAAAAGAACTGTCATTTCGGGTGAATTTGTTTTACCTGATTCTATCAAAGAAACCAACCCTTCTCCAACCTGTTCCACTACGTTTACCCCAGTTGCAAATTTTTGTGAAGTTTCAAATAACAATTCACTTTTTAAAGTACCGTTTGTTGCTAAAATTCCAACATTTTTAGTTTTTGAATGTAAGGCAGCGGGTTTGATTGCTGGCTGTACCCTAATAATTGGAACTGTGTAATGTTCTCTTAAATATTTTACAGCGTTGGTAGATGCGGTATTGCAGGCAACAACAATTAATTTGCAATTATGCTGCAATAGAAACTCTGTATTTTTAACACTGTATTCAATAATTTTCCCTTTACTTTTCCCTCCATAGGGAGCATTTTTACTATCTGCTAAATAAACTATATTTTCATTTGGTAAAAGAGTATGAATTTCTTTGTAAATGGTTATGCCACCTATACCGGAATCAAAAATGCCAATTGGAGCATTACTCATATGAATAAAAAAGTATTAGTTAAGGTCAAAATAGTATTTTCACCAAAACAAAGATAGTCGTAGATTTGTATTTGTGAAAAACAAGTATTTAGAACATATTAACAACCCTGCTGATCTTAAAAAAACCAAAATAGATAAGTTACCTTTTCTTGCAAAAGAGATAAGGAATTTTATTATAACTATTGTTTCGGTAAAAAAAGGCCATTTAGGGGCAAGTTTGGGGGTTGTTGAATTGACCATCGCATTGCATTATGTTTTTGATACGCCAAAGGATCTTCTGGTTTGGGATGTTGGTCATCAGGCATATGTGCATAAGATCCTGACAGGAAGAAAGGAAATATTTCATACCAACCGTCAGCTGGGTGGAATTTCCGGATTTCCATCAAGAAGTGAAAGCATTTTTGATACTTTTGGAGTGGGGCATGCATCTACTTCAATCTCAGCAGCTTTGGGAATGGCTATTGCATCACGATTAAAAGGTGATTTCGATAAGCATCATATTGCTGTGATAGGGGATGCAAGTATTGCCGGAGGAATGGCATTTGAAGCCATGAATCATGCAGGAGTTTCCAAATCTAATCTGCTAATCATACTCAATGATAATGAAATGGGTATTGACCCGAATGTTGGTGCGTTAAAAAACTATCTCACTTCTGTCAAAAACGGAAAAGGAACTAAAAAAACTGGTTTATGTGATGATCAGGATAATATTTTTGAAGCTTTAAATTTCTCCTATTCTGGTCCTGTTGATGGACATGATATTCCTGCGCTTATCGCGGAATTGACCAGGTTAAAAACAATAAAAGGGCCGAAATTTTTACATGTGATCACAAAAAAAGGAAAAGGTCTCCGTCAGGCGGAAGATGATCAGGTAACCTATCATGCTCCTGGTGTATTTGATGCAAGTACAGGAGATTTGATTAAAGAGGATCAGTTAGAACTCCCTCCTAAGTTTCAGGATGTTTTTGGAGAAACACTTGTAGAACTAGCAGAAAAAAACAAGAATATCATTGGAATTACGCCAGCAATGCCAACCGGAAGTTCTATGAAATTGATGATAGATCAATTTCCCGAAAGGGCATTTGATGTTGGAATTGCCGAACAGCATGCTGTAACCCTTGCTGCCGGAATGGCCACCCAGAATATGATACCGTTTTGTGCAATTTATTCTACTTTTTTGCAAAGGGCTTATGATCAGGTGATACATGATGTTGCAATTCAGAAACTACCTGTTGTTTTTTGTCTGGATAGG
>VAPK010506631.1_pt1 | contig 12984 bp, 12 predicted proteins | sample 3395031 | NCBI WGS metagenome assembly VAPK01 (sample SAMN08290443, study PRJNA428436) | hydrothermal vent metagenome | isolation source: Deep-sea hydrothermal vent chimney 1 | place: Pacific Ocean: Juan De Fuca Ridge | reverse complement strand
AGTTGTTTATTTAGTTGTTGTTTTCTATTAATTTTTTTTGGAGTTGTCATGGCAGTAGAACGCACCTTAAGTATTATCAAACCAGATGCAGTAGCAAAAAACGTAATTGGGCAGATTTATACCCGTTTTGAAAGCGCAGGTTTGAAAATTATTGCAGCAAAAATGACGCATTTAAGCCAAACTGAGGCTGAAGGTTTCTATGCTGTGCATAAGGAGCGTCCTTTTTTTAATGACTTAGTTAAATTTATGACTTCTGGTCCCGTGATGATTCAGGCACTTGAAGGTGAAGGTGCTGTGTTGAAAAATCGTGATTTAATGGGGGCTACTAACCCTAAAGAAGCGGATGCAGGTACGATACGGGCTGATTTTGCTGAAAGCATTGATGCAAATGCTGTGCATGGTTCAGACTCTGCAGAAAATGCTGCCATAGAAATTAAATACTTCTTCGGTTAAATCGCGCATTGGTGTCGTGACACTGTGTTGCAGATTAAAAAACATAACCTCACATATGACCCATATGCTTCGGTTTTATTTTTCAATCTGCGCCTTGTCTAACTTAGCCAATGTACAATTATAAGCAGTATGATTTGAAAAGGAATGAGTCAGCATTGACTAATCTTTTAAATTTTAATCAAGCACAACTCGTCGATTACTTTGTTGGTATTGGTGAGAAGCCTTTCCGTGCCAAGCAATTAATGCGTTGGGTGTATCGTTTTGGCGTAAGTGATTTTACGCAGATGACTGATATGGCTAAAGTGCTTCGTGAGAAGTTGAAATTAGAAACTGAAATTGGTTTGCCAAAAGTGCAATTAGAACAGGTCTCTGATGATGGTACACGTAAATGGTTGATTGGTGCTGATAACGAAAAAGATGGCACAAGTAGCAGTATTGAAACCGTTTTTATTCCAGAAGATGACAGGGGTACCTTGTGTATCTCTAGCCAAGTAGGTTGTGCTTTGGAATGCACGTTTTGTAGTACAGGACGGCAAGGGTTTAATCGCAATTTAAGTGTGTCAGAAATCATAGGCCAGCTTTGGATAGCGAATCATTCGCTGAGGCAGCCTGATGGTTACGATATGTTGCTGGCAGGGGAGCGCATTATTTCTAATGTGGTGATGATGGGCATGGGTGAGCCACTCGCCAACTATGATAACGTCGTGACTGCTATGCAAATTATGCTAGATGATAACGCATATGGCTTAAGTCGCCGCCGTGTGACGCTCTCCACCAGTGGTTTAGTGCCGGCGATGGATAGGTTAAAAGAAGATTGTCCTGTCGCTTTGGCCGTATCTTTGCATGCGCCAAATGATGAGTTACGCGATGAAATTGTCCCAATTAATAAGAAATATCCTATTAAAGAGTTAATGGCTGCTTGTGAGCGATATTTAGTAAAAGCGCCACGTGATTTTGTCACATTTGAGTATGTGATGTTAGACGGTGTGAATGACACCGCCGAGCATGCACGGCAGTTGTTAGATATTGTGCAAAATGTTTCATGTAAATTTAATTTAATTCCTTTTAATCCTTTTAAAAATAGTGGTTATGAAACGTCTAAACCTAGTCATATACGTGTATTTCGTGATATTTTGATGAGTGCTGGCTATGTGGTAACCGTGCGCAAAACGCGCGGTGATGATATTGATGCAGCTTGTGGTCAGCTAGCAGGAAAAGTATTGGATAAAACTAAACGAAGTTTGAAGCATATTCCTATTGAGGTGGCGGTGTGATTGTATATATTAAGTACTTGTTTATTTTTATAGTATTTGGGGTTTTAACTTCATGTGCAAGTAAGGGGCCAGTAGGTGTGGGGTCGCATGTTAGCAGTGCTGCGCTTGATAGAGCGCGTGCGCATACAAATCTGGGGGCAGCCTATTTTCAGAAAAATAGATTAGAAATTGCGTTAGATGAATTTAGTCAAGCGGCAGAAATTTTACCTACATTTGCACCTGCTTTTAATGGGCTTGGTTTAGTGAAGGCGGCTTTGGGTCAGAATAAAGAGGCTGAGCAGAATTTCAAGAGGGCGATTGATCTTGCGCCTAGCAGCTCTGAAGCAAGAAATAACTACGGGTCTTTTTTATGTACACATGAACGTTATGATGAATCAATTGTACAGTTCTTAGAAGCGGTTAAAAACCCACTCTACCCTACGCCAAATCTTGCTTATGCAAATGCTGGTATTTGTTCTGAACGTAATAAGGATACTGACAACGCTATAGTTTATCTTAATAAATCTTTGCAAATTCAACCGCTTACACATTCCGCTGCCTATCAGTTAGCAGATATACAATTTCGTAAGGGAGATGCAGACACTGCCAAGAGAACATTACAAAACGCTATAGTGTCATTACCAACAGCCGAAACCTTATGGTTGGGTGTTAGAATTGAACGTGTCGTTGGTGATCAAGATAGCGAGGCAAGTTATGCTTTACAATTACGGCGAAAATATCCGAACTCTAAGCAGACGCAATTGTTATTGAGTGGAAAATAAATTTTATTGATAGGGTTTTGATATGGCAAGAAAGCCAAGACAAGCATCAGCAAAAAAAACGAAAGTAGCTAGTGACGCTGTGTTAGCGGCAGAAACCGACGTTAAAGACGTAGTGGTAAAAGACGTAGTGGTAGAGGGTGCTTCGACTAAGGCGTCAGTATCATCAGCATCAGTTGATAATAATTTATCACGATGCGGCGGTACGTTACGTAAGATGCGTGAAGCGCAAAGCTTGTCAATCAATGATGTTGCTAGCCAATTAAGATTGAGCGGAAAACAAGTTGAGTCTTTAGAGACTGATGACTTTGCTGGCTTGCCAGAGGCAATGATTGTAAAAGGCTTTATCCGCAATTATGCAAAACTATTAAAAATTCCCGCTGAACCTCTATTAGATGCGTATGGGGTTATTGTGCCTGAAGTAAAACGGCGCTCACTTACATTACAGTCATCAATCGATATGAAAATAACTGAGCCTAAAAGAATATCTTTGAAGCATTATATTTGGCTTGTTTTCGCTGGGGTCTTAGCTATTGGAATCTGGCTTTTTTATCAAAATTTTATTCAAAAGCCAAACCCTGTTGTTACTGGCGAAGTGTTGTCTGAGCGCCTTGCTGATATATTGCCGCAAGTGGCCTTGCCAGCGATGGAAAGAAGTGTAAGCGAAGTTACGACGCAACTTGAATTAAACGTTACGGAAAGTAATATAAATGCCCAGTTGTCAGAGGTAGCCGTTATACCCAGTGTTGCAGGGCAGGATGATTTGGCGTCTACAGTTGTCACCGAAAAGCCTGTCAAAAAGCTAGCCGAAGAGGTGCTTGAAGTAGCGGATGGAGATAATATCGTAGCGACACTGGCTTTAGATGATGCACTAGATATGCAAAAGCCGCTGGCAAGTGGCAAATCAAGGCTAGAGTTTAATGTGACGCAAGAAACATGGGTTAGCATTATTAATGCATCTGACAGCGAAGTTTATAACAAAATATTGTTTGCTGGTAATCATGAAGTAATTGATGTTTGGCCACCTGTACAGTTGGTGGTTGGTAATGCCCATGGTGCAACACTTAGCGTTAATGGTGATGTGGTGGATCTTGCTCCCTATACGCGTATTAATGTTGCACGTATCCCAATCGATTAATTAAATTTAACTTAAGCGTAATTTACGTTAGAAAAGTCCTAATATTTAAATATGCGTAGAAATTCGCGACAAGTCATGATTGCTCATGTGCCAGTTGGAGGCGGACTGCATAATACTGTAGCCGCACCAGTGGTTGTGCAAAGCATGACGAATACCGATACAGCAGATGCTGCAGCAACTATTCAACAAGTATTTGATTTGTGGCAAGCAGGATCTGAAGTCGTCAGAATTACCGTGAACACACCCGAGGCTGCCGCTCAGGTGGCTCCTATACGTGTGGGTTTGGATGCTATGGGTTGTAATGTTCCTTTGGTTGGCGATTTTCACTATAACGGGCATAAGTTACTCAGCCGTTATCCTGATTGCGCGCTAGCGCTAGCCAAGTATCGTATTAATCCTGGTAATGTTGGTAAGGGTAGCAGACGAGACGAGCAGTTTTCTGCCATGATAGAAGCGGCTATTCAGTATAAAAAAGCTGTTCGCATTGGCGTTAACTGGGGCAGTTTGGACCAAGCCAAGATGGCGAGCATGATGGATGAGAATGCTAAGTTAGAAGAGCCGCTTTCATCCGATGCTTTAATGCGTGAAGCACTCATTCAGTCTGCATTAGAAAGCGCTCAGCAAGCGGTGAAAATTGGTTTAGATCCCAATCAAATCATCATTTCTTGCAAAGTGAGCAACGTACAAGATCTTGTGACTGTTTATCGCGATTTAGGCGCACGTTGTGACTACCCCTTGCATTTGGGCTTGACGGAGGCCGGTATGGGCTCTAAAGGTATCGTTGCCTCTACCGCTGCTTTGTCGATTTTATTGCAAGAAGGTGTTGGTGATACGATACGTGTGAGTTTAACGCCAGAACCCAATGAGTCTCGCACAAAAGAAGTGGTTGTTGCGCAGGAAATTTTACAGACCATGGGTATTCGATCTTTTACACCACTCGTTATAGCATGCCCAGGCTGTGGTCGCACCACATCCACTTATTTTCAAGAGCTAGCAATGAAAATTCAAGCGTACTTACGTACACAAATGCCGATTTGGCGCGCGACCTATCCAGGGGTGGAAGATATGGCTGTTGCTGTGATGGGCTGTGTCGTCAATGGGCCAGGAGAGTCTAAGTTAGCTAATATTGGTATTAGTTTGCCTGGGACGGGTGAAACGCCAGTGGCACCCGTATTTGTTGATGGTGAAAAAACAGTAACGCTCAAAGGTGACCATATTGCGCAAGAATTTCAGGCAATAGTCGAAACCTATGTAGAGAAAAACTATGCTGTAGGCGGAAAATTACGTAAACACTCCGCTGCATTATCTAAAACTATTCCTATTCAAGTTGTTAATTAAGATCAACATGGCTCAAAAAATTCAATCAATTAAAGGTTTCTACGACATATTAACGGATGCAACACCGCTTTGGTTTAAGTTAGAAGATACTGCACGTCAAGTGATAGCACAGTATGGCTACAATAATATTCGTATGCCAGTGGTTGAGGCGACGGATCTCTTTGTGCGTAGTGTTGGTGAGCATACTGATATTGTTGAGAAAGAAATGTATGCTTGGGAGGATCAGCTTAATGGTGACAAACTCACACTGCGGCCAGAAGGTACGGCTGGCTGTGTGCGTGCAGTCATAGAGCATAGCTTAACCTACAATGGCCCACAACGCCTATGGTATATGGGCCCTATGTTTAGGCATGAGAACGTGCAAAAAGGCCGTCAGCGCCAGTTTCATCAAATAGGCGTAGAAGCATTTGGTTTTAAAGGCCCAGACGTCGATGCGGAACAAATTATTATGCTTGCAAGATTGTGGCAGGCACTCGGGATTAAAGATGTTGAGTTGCAGATCAATAGCATTGGCGATGCCGTAGAGCGTGCTGAGTACCGCAAGCTGTTGATTGCTTATTTTGAACAACATATTGATGTGCTAGATGATGATGCAAAACGACGTTTACATACGAACCCGCTACGTATTTTGGATAGCAAAACGCCGCGTATGCAAACAATATGCGAAGCGGCGCCGAAATTGATGGATGTGCTTGGCGAGGAAACTAGAGCACATTTTTCTGGCCTATGTGAACTGTTGACATCAGCTGGCATTGCATACACGCTGAACAGCCGTTTAGTCCGCGGTTTGGATTACTATAATCGCACAGTGTTTGAATGGGTGACAACCAAGTTAGGTGCACAAGGCACGATTGCTGGGGGTGGGCGTTACGATAGTTTGGTAGAACGGCTGGGAGGAAGCGCAACCCCTGCTTGTGGTTTTGCTATTGGTTTGGAACGCGTATTTTTGCTTATGCAAGAGTATGGCGTTACAGCTAAAAATATGCCTGATATTTATTTGGTGAATGTAGGTGAACTAGCCGAGAAACAGGCTTTTAGTCTTGCCGAAATATTGCGTAATGATGGTTTGACTGTGGTACTTAATGCAGGAGGTGGTAGTTTTAAATCACAAATGAAAAAAGCAAATAGGAGTGGGGCGAGGTTTGCTGTGATTCTAGGTGATGATGAGGCTGTGGCAGCAGAAGTGTCATTGAAGCCGTTATTGAACGCTGGGGAACAAAAGCGTTGTAAAGCGAGTGATGTCATACATTTGGTTAATTTGGAATAATGTTTTATTGATAAGTACTCATGGCTGATATTTTAAATATACAGAATTTAAGCGTAGTGCCAAAAAATGATGTTTCACGTTTTTTGGTTAAAGATGTTTCATTTAAATTGGCGCCAGGCAAAACCACCTGTATTGTTGGTGAATCGGGTAGTGGCAAGAGCTTAACCGCGCTCAGCGTAATGGGTTTGCTTTCTAATCAGTTGCAAGCTTCGGGCAATGTGCTTTTTCAAGGTGCGGATATTACCACTTTAGATAACCAAGCATTACAAACGATACGTGGCGCTAAAATCGGTATGATTTTTCAAGAACCGATGACTTCACTTAATCCTGTACTCACTGTTGGCTATCAAATAGGTGAATCATTAACGGCACATTTGGGTTTAACAGGTGCAGTATTAAAAGACAGCGTAAAAGGTTTGTTAATCCAAGTTGGGATTCCCGAAGATAGAGAAAATAGCTACCCAGATGAGCTTTCAGGCGGGCAAAGGCAAAGGGTCATGATCGCGATGAGTATTGCGTGTGAGCCAGCTTTATTAATTGCTGATGAGCCGACAACAGCTTTAGATGTAACAGTGCAAGCGCAAATCTTAACGTTATTAGATGCGTTAAAAACACGAATGAATATGGCAATGTTATTTATTACGCATGATTTTGGCGTGGTTGCTGATATTGCAGATAATGTTCTGGTTATGTTTAGAGGCGAGATTGTTGAGGCTGGAACAAAGAAACAGGTGTTAGGCAAGCCTAAGCATCCTTATACTAAGGCTTTGCTGGCATGTGTGCCTGATATAGAAGGTAAGAAAAAACTAAAGCCGATTGATTATGCGTGGCTAGAAGGTGGAGAGGTGTCTGTATGACCACTGTGGATGCAAGCAAAACCATTCTAGAAGCACGCAACTTGGTAAAAAGTTATTCACGCCGTACAGGGAAGTTTGGATTTAGTAAAACACAATTGATTGCTCTGAATGATGTGAGCATTACATTAAAAAAAGGCTCGACACTTGCCGTTGTAGGTGAATCTGGTAGTGGCAAGTCCACCTTAGCGCGTTGTCTGTTACAATTGCATGCTTTTGAAAATGGAGAGGTGCTGTTTAAGGGTCAGGATTTGACTAAACTTGACAATAAAGCGCTACGTAAGGTGCGGCAGTATATTCAAATGGTCTTTCAGGATCCATTTGCATCGCTTAATCCGCGTATGCGTGTTGGTGAGATTGTGCGAGAAGGGTTGTTGATACATAATTTAGGTAGCACTACTGAGCAATGGGCAAAGGTCTATAAAATGCTCGAACGTGTCGGCTTGAGTAAAGAAGATGCCCTAAAATATCCGCATCAGTTTTCAGGCGGCCAACGACAGCGTATTGGTATTGCACGTGCGCTGGTGCTTAAACCAGAAGTGGTCGTGTGTGATGAGCCTGTTTCAGCTTTAGATGTTTCAGTGCAAGCGCAAATTTTGCTTTTGCTTAAAGAGTTGCAGCAGGAAATGCAGCTGAGTTATATTTTTATTACGCATGATTTGCGCGTGGTGAGACATGTCGCAGATGACATCATCGTGATGCATAAAGGTAAGGTTGTTGAGCAAGGTAAAGTCGAAGACGTTTATGCCGCGCCACAACAGTTATATACACAGCAGTTACTTGATGCTATTCCCGGCCGTAAAGCTGCGTGAAATAGTCATCAATAATAGGTTTAATTTTAGAAAAGTATTTTAGGATAAATAATGGCACTAGATTTAGAAGAGCAAGAGCAGTTGGATGAATTTAAAACTTGGTGGAAAGAAAATGGCAAGTTAGTTACTAACGTAATTTTGGGTGTGGTTTTAGCCTATGTCGCATGGCAAGGCTATCATTATTTTCAAAACAAGAAGGCGGTTGAGGCATCTGAGTTGTATCAAACATTGGTGCAATTAGAATCCAGCAATGTTGCTGAAATAAAAACGCAGTCAGCTAATCTCATAGATGCTTTTTCTAGCACACCATATGCCGGCAGAGCTGCTGTATTTTTAGCAAAAAATAGTTTTGCGGAAAAAGACACAAAAAATGCAAAAGCACAACTTGAGTGGGCGGCAACTAATGCAAAAGAAACTGCAATAAAGGCAATTGCAGCCTTGCAGCTGGCTTCAATTTTATTGGAAGAAAAAAAATATGATGAAGCACTAAAAGCGCTAGAGGTGGAATATGATGTTGGTTATACAGGATTAAAAAATGATTTGCAGGGCGACATTTATCTCGCGCAAGGTAAACAAGCTGAGGCGAAAAAATCTTATGAAAGCGCATTGGCTCATTTAGATGTCAGTGGTCGTTTATTTTTGTTTACACAACAAAAGCTTGAGTCACTAGGTGGTTAAGTTTCAATAGTATTTATGATGAAAAATAAAACTTTACTCAGAGCTTTTATCCTTATAGCTGCGCTCTTGCTTGTTGGATGCAGTGTGTTTACAGAATTGAGACTAGATTTAGCCGATAAGATTTTTGGACGCGAGCCACCTAATCAGCCTTCAGAATTAAAAGAAATTAAGGCGATGCATGTAGCCACAATAAACTGGTCTAAATCGATTGGTGATACTGCGCGATATGACTACGTAGCAGTCCTAGATGCAGGGTCAGTTTATTCAGCCGACGCGGAAGGTCAGATCGTAAAGCTGGATGCTGCCAATGGGCGTGAGTTATGGCGTGTTGACGCAGATGAAGCAATTAGCGGTAGCGTTGGCGTCGGCGGTGGCTTGGTCTTGGCGGGCACCAATAGAGGCAACCTCTTAGCTTATGATGTCGGAGGTAAGTTACTATGGAAATCTAAACTTTCTAGCGAGATATTGTGCGCACCACGTTACCATGATGGCATTGTGGTTGCGCGAACAGGCGACGGCCACATTTATGGCATTGACGCTGCTGACGGTAGCCGTAAATGGGTTTACAAGCGGTCGTTGCCAGCATTGAGTCTAAGGAGCAGCGCAGGTGTCGTTATCGGGGGTGGCGCCGTTTATGCTGGCTTCTCTGGCGGAAAAATGGCGGCGGTGCGTGCAGATAATGGAAAATTAATTTGGGAGGCTACAGTAGCGCGACCAAAAGGCGTGACTGAGATAGAGCGTATTGCCGATATTACAAGCTTACCCATTGTTGACGGACCCATTGTTTATGCTGCTGCCTATCAAGGTCGTGTTGCTGCTATTGATCGTAAGAGTGGAAGAGTTGTTTGGAACCGTGAAATATCTAGTTATACAGGTATGAATATTGATGATAATAAATTGTTTGTATCGCATGCATTTGGATCAGTTTATTCACTTGACAATACCACAGGTAAAACTTTTTGGCGGCAAGCTGATTTGCTCAATCGTCGTTTGACCACGCCGCTGCCAATGGGCAACCTCATTGCCGTGGGTGATTTAGAAGGTTATATTCATTTCTTGAATCGTGACAATGGAAAGATTGTTGCTCGAATAAAGATCGATGGAGATGCTGTGATGGGACTCACCGCAGGCAATACGACATCAGAACTTCTCGCTACCACGCGCGGTGGTGGTTTGTATTCAATTTCGGTTAAATAGCAGCCAATTTTCATGCTACCTACTATTGTTCTTGTGGGCCGGCCTAATGTCGGCAAATCTACCTTATTTAACCGGCTGACAAAAAGCCGTGATGCCTTGGTAGCCGATTTGCCTGGATTAACACGAGATCGGCATTACGGGCGTGGTGTTGGCGCTAGTAAGCCTTATTTGGTTATCGATACTGGCGGATTTGAGCCAAAAGCGCGTAGTGGTATTTTAAAAGAAATGGCACGTCAAACTTTGCTAGCAGTTGATGAGGCGGATCTGGTTATTTTCTTGGTTGATGGTCGTGCTGGACTTACACCACAAGAATACATTATTGCAGATAAACTACGAAGATCGCAACGCCCTGTTTTATTGGTTGTCAATAAAACAGAAGGGATGCAAAAAGCGGTTGTCAGTGCAGATTTTTATGCATTAGGCCTTGGGGATCCTTTGTCAATTTCTTCCGCTCATGGAGAGGGTGTTAAGGACTTAGTTGAATTGGCTTTGGAAAACTTTCCTGATCCTGAAGCTGACGAATCGGCGCGTAGTAACCGTCACCCCAAAATTGCCATCGTTGGTAGACCTAACGTTGGTAAATCTACTTTGGTCAATGCATTGTTGGGTGAAGAACGTATGATTGCTTTTGATGAGCCAGGAACAACGCGTGATTCTATTTACGTTGAGTTGGAGCGCAATGGAAAAAACTATACGATCATAGACACAGCGGGCGTACGTAAACGCGGACGCATATTTGAATCTGTGGAGAAGTTTTCTGTTGTGAAAACCATGCAGGCAATTGAAGATGCTAATGTGGCTATTTTAGTGGTCGATGCTCAAGAAGGTATTAGCGAGCAAGACGCGCATGTAGCTGCTTATATATTAGAAGCGGGGCGTGCCCTTGTTGTCGCTGTTAATAAGTGGGATGGTTTGCAAGAGGATGAACGCGAATGGATAAAGAAAGAGATTGACCGTAAACTAATTTTCTTAAATTTTGCTAAGTTTCACTATATTTCAGCGTTAAGAAAAAAAGGATTGCCTGAGTTGTTTACGTCAGTTGATGGTGCTTTTAAAGCCGCTTTTGCTAAGCTGTCTACACCACAATTGACAAGGGTATTGATTGATGCGATTGCACAACAACAGCCACCTATTAGCAAGGGCATTAGACCTAAGTTACGTTATGCGCATCAAGGTGGCTTAAACCCCCCCATTGTCGTTGTACATGGCAGTCATATTAGAGGCATTAAAAATAGTTACAAACGCTTTTTGGAAGGGGTGTTTCGTAAAACATTCCAGTTGGTGGGTACGCCATTACGCGTACAATTCAATCAGGGTAAAAATCCTTTTGCAGAACCTGAAAAACGTAAACGAGGCGAGGGAATTGTTAGTATGCGCCGTCGTAAAACAGCAAAGCGCGCTGAACTGAAAGCTAAAAAAGACGTAGAAAAGAAAAAGTAATTTTTCTGCGTTCTTTAAACATAACTCAGTGGCATCCTAGATGTAGGTTGATGTTTTAGTACAGACTTTCCCAAAACTTCCACCAAACACGTTCGTCTTTAGTGTTTTGGCCTGAGAGTAATGGGTTTTGTGGGTAGTTCGCTGCCAATACACGCAAATTATCTTGTTTAAGGTCTTCTAAATCCATATAGTCATAGGCACTAATAGCGATGACAAGTGCTTCTTCAACAGATGTTGAACGTGGGTAATATTGTAAAACATATTTTGCTCGATTGACTGCTGCTAAATATGCTTGGCGTTTCATGTAGTAGCGCGCAACGTGTATCTCATGCTGCGCTAAGGTATTAACGATATAAATTAATCGCTGTGTAGCATCTTTAGCATAACGACTTTTAGGATAGCGATCGACCAGTTCTTTTAAGGCAGCAAATGACAGCTTGAGTGCTTTAGGGTCTCTATCACTAATTTTTTGTTTTGTCGCTCTCTCAATAATGCCGCGCTCGTTAAATGTTGCGAGGCCTTTTAGGTAATAGGCATAATCTACATTGCTATGATTTGGGTGCAATTTAATAAAGCGCTCAGCTGCAGCGACAGTGGATACTGGATCACTTTGCTTGTAATGTGCATAAATAATTTCTAGTTGCGCTTGCGTTGCATATCGACCGTGCGGAAAGCGAGATTCTAATATTTTAAAAAGGCGTAAAGCTTCCTCGTAATCTTCATCAGCCATGCTGAGTTCACCTTCTTCATAAATGCGCTTTGCTTGCCAACCTTTTGTGTCATCTAATTCAGAGGGGTCGCCAAAAATTGCACAGCCATTTAAAGAGAGGCTAAAAAATAAAGCTAAAAATAAAGATTGAATAAGCGGTAAAATATGTTTCACGGATAAACCTGCCAAATAGTATTGCATTATTATAACTTAAGCGGCTGACAATTTAAGTATCTCTAATCATGACACAAAGTATCGTTCAAACATTAATTATCCCGGCCGAGCTTGGGGGGCAGCGTTTAGATGTTGCCTTGCAAAAAATGCTGCCAGAACATTCTCGCAGCCGCTTGCAAAACTGGATTAAAGCTGATTTGGTTAAATTAAATGCATCTAAAGTAACGGCTAAGACCAAAGTTTGGGGTGGTGAAGAGGTGATCATTCAGATGCCAGAAAATAGTGAGGAAAATGCCTTTAAGCCAGAAAACATACCCTTAGATATTGTTTACGAAGATGATGCGCTACTGATTGTTAACAAATCTGCGGGTTTGGTTGTACATCCTGCGGCGGGTAACTGGTCTGGAACGATGTTAAACGGCTTGCTCCATTATTTGCCAGCACTGGCAGATGTGCCACGTTGCGGTATTGTACATCGGTTAGATAAAGACACGAGTGGCCTTTTGGCTGTCGCGAAGACTTTAGAGGCGCAAACGAGTTTGGTGCGGCAGCTACAAGCGCGTACGGTGAAGCGAGAGTATCGGGCTATTGTATGGGGACAAATGTGGCGCAATGGCAAAGTTGACCAACCCATCGGCCGCCATTCACATAATCGTAAAAAAATGGCAGTTGTTCGTGGTGGTAAACCAGCTGTTACGCATTATGAGGTTTTAGAACGTTTTGGTATTAATACGTATATCCGCTGTAATTTAGAGACAGGACGGACACATCAAATTCGTGTGCATATGCAGTTTTTAAAGTCGCCAATATTAGGTGATCCTGTTTATGGTATTGGTAATATCATTCCACACAAGATGATAAGAGAGCCATTAAAAGAGGCCATTAGTCATTT
>VAPK010178691.1_pt1 | contig 12985 bp, 11 predicted proteins | sample 3395031 | NCBI WGS metagenome assembly VAPK01 (sample SAMN08290443, study PRJNA428436) | hydrothermal vent metagenome | isolation source: Deep-sea hydrothermal vent chimney 1 | place: Pacific Ocean: Juan De Fuca Ridge | reverse complement strand
CCCAATGAATTCCAAAACTGGAAGCGGGCGTGGTTATAAGCAGAAGCTTGACGCATTATTGGCCAGGATTCGCACATTACCCAATGACAGCCTTGAGAAAACAATTGCTGTTGCTGTTGGCGTGAGTTTGTTCTGCGCTGTGTTTGTTGCGTTATCTGCGGTTGCTTTAAGACCACTTCAGGTTGCCAATAAAAAACTGGATATCGACAAGAATATTGTCACAGTTGCCGGACTGATCTCTGAATCGGAGGCCGGTGATGCTGATTTGGTAAGAGCTGCTTTAAGCAATATTGAGAGCAAGATTGTAGAGCTTGAAACTGGCGAATTTAATGAAACGATTGATATCGAGACATTTGATGCCAGAAAGGTCGCGGGTGATCCTCAGCTTGGAATGGAAATTCCACGGCAAGATGATGTCGCACACATCAAACGCAGATCTAAATATGCGAAAGTCCATCTTGTCATGAAAAATGGCAAACTTGATGCAATGATTCTACCTGTCAGTGGTTACGGATTGTGGTCAACCATGTACGGATTTCTGGCATTGGAAGCGGATGGACAAACCGTACGTGGCATTAACTTCTACGATCAGGCAGAAACCCCTGGACTGGGAGGCGAGGTTGTTAATCCAAAGTGGCGCGCCATCTGGAAAGGCAAGAAAGTTTATAATGACCAGGGCGAGCCTGTTCTGGGATTAGTCAAAGGTAATGTGGATCCATCCAGGTCAGGTTCAGAATATGAAGTCGATGGTCTTGCGGGTGCAACACTGACAAGTCAAGGTGTCAGTAATCTAATTAAGTACTGGTTGGGTCAAAATGGTTTTGGTCCATTTCTTGAAAAGTTAAAACAATCTAAAACTAAAACTAAAACGCTTGAAGGTGCAGCATGAGTGCAGTTAGCGAAAATGAAGTAAGAGGCTTGATCGACGAGATTAAAGCCAATCAAGATGAGCTGAAAGAGGTGGTTCGCGAGCCTTTAGTTGACAATAACCCGATAACACTTCAAGTCTTGGGGATATGTTCAGCACTTGCGGTGACATCGCAATTAACCACCACATTGACCATGTGTGTGGCACTAACTGTTGTTACTGCATTTTCAAGTGCTTCTATCAGCTTGATTAGAAATCATATTCCATCAAGTATTCGAATTATTGTTCAAATGACAATTATTGCTTCATTGGTGATTGTCGTCGATCAGATACTGAAAGCATTTGCTTATGACACTGCTAAGTCACTCTCCGTCTTTGTGGGCTTGATCATTACCAATTGTATCGTGATGGGGCGTGCTGAAGCATATGCAATGAAAAACCCACCTATTATGAGTTTTTTTGATGGCATTGGTAATGGTCTTGGATATAGTTTGATATTGGTTATCGTTGCGATATTTAGAGAACTGCTAGGTGCTGGAAAATTACTTGGTTACACGATCTTCCCAACTGTTCAGGATGGCGGCTGGTATGTTCCCAATGGATTATTACTACTGCCTCCAAGTGCTTTTTTCATTATCGGTTTGATGATCTGGGCTGTTAGAACCTGGAAGCCTGATCAGGTTGAGCAGCCTGATTTCAAGATTATGCCAGCGCATCACTTTGAGGGTGTCCATTATGAGGGTGGCCACTAATGGAAAGTTTAATCAGTTTATTCGTCAAGTCGGTTTTTGTAGAAAACCTGGCGCTTGCATTCTTTTTGGGAATGTGTACTTTCCTGGCAGTCTCCAAAAAAATATCAACAGCGATTGGACTTGGTATTGCAGTGCTAATTGTTTTGGCAATTACAGTACCGGTTAATAATCTAATCTACAATTCCTTGTTACGAGAAGGCGCTTTGGGCTGGATGGGTCTGGAACAGGCCGATTTAAGCTTTTTGGTATTGCTTGCCAGTATCGGTGTCATTGCTGCGCTAGTGCAGATTTTGGAAATGACACTGGATAAATTCTTTCCAGCACTGTATCACGCATTGGGCATCTTTTTACCTTTGATTACTGTGAACTGTGCGATTCTTGGTGGTAGTTTGTTTATGATTGAGCGTGATTATAATTTCACCGAGAGCTTGGTTTATGGGGTTGGTGCTGGTTTTGGCTGGATGCTTGCAATTACAGCAATGGCCGGTGTTAGAGAAAAATTAAAATATAGTGATATGCCAAAAGGGCTACAAGGACTCGGCAGTGCGTTTATCATTGTTGGGTTAATGTCGCTTGGGTTCATGGCATTCTCCGGTATACAACTGTAAGGACTGGCAATGCTTGAGATAATTTTAGGAGTCATTTTATTTACAGTCATCGTGCTGGCTTTGGTGTTGATTATTCTGGGGGCCAAGTCAAGGCTTGTTGCGTCTGGTAATGTCGACATTGAAATCAATGGTGAAAAAACCATTAGTGTGCCAGTTGGTGCAAAATTGTTAAATGCGTTATCTGATTCTCACCTTTTTGTGTCTTCTGCCTGCGGTGGCGGTGGTACTTGTGGTCAATGTACTGTAACAATACTAGAAGGAGGTGGTGAACTGTTACCCACCGAAGAGACACATATCTCCAAGAGAGAAGCCAAAGAAGGTGTACGTCTTTCCTGTCAGGTTGCAGTGAAAGAGCCAATGAAAATTGAAGTCCCTGAAGAAGTTTTTGGGGTGAAGAAATGGAATTGTAAAGTACGCTCAAATCATAATGTAGCCACTTTTATTAAAGAGCTGGTGCTTGATTTACCGAAATCAGACAAGATCGATTTTAGAGCCGGTGGTTTTATTCAAATTGAATGTCCACCACATCTTGTCGATTACAAAGACTTTATTGTTGAGGAAGAGTTTCGTGAAGACTGGGATAAATTTGACTTGTGGAGATTTAAGTCAGACGTCAAACAAACTGTTGTTCGCGCTTATTCCATGGCAAATTATCCTGAGGAAGATGATCTGATCATGCTCAATGTGCGTGTTGCTTCACCACCTCCAGGACGTGATGATTTACCGCCCGGAATCATGTCATCGTGGATTTTTGATCTTAAACCAGGCGACGATGTGGTTATTTCGGGGCCGTATGGTGAGTTTTTTGCGAAAGAAACTGATAATGAGATGGTGTTTATAGGTGGTGGTGCTGGTATGGCTCCAATGCGCTCTCACATCTTTGACCAGTTAATGCGCATCAATACAAAACGCAAAATGACATTCTGGTATGGTGCCAGAAGCAAGCGGGAAATGTTCTATGTCGATCATTTCGACAAACTCGCTAAAACCCATGATAATTTTGACTGGCATGTTGCATTGTCTGATCCGCAGCCTGATGATCATTGGGATGGGTATACCGGTTTTATCCACGATATTGTGTTAAAGAACTATTTGCGAGACCATCCAGCTCCGGAAGATGTCGAATATTATCTATGTGGCCCACCAATGATGAACTCTGCAGTCATTAACATGCTTCAGGATCTTGGCGTTGAGGATGATCATATTGCACTTGATGACTTCGGCGGCTAGAAAATATATATTGAACAACAAAAGAGCAGCAGAGTTGGTTCTGCTGCTCTTTTTTTTATTTCTGATTTCAGCTTGCTCTAATCCGGGCCAGCGTCAACAATCGACACTCAATGGTTCCACTATGGGAACCATTTGGTCAGTCAAATTTATCACCAGTGCTACTTCGCATTTGACTGAGAGTCAAGTGAATGCAACTGTTAACGCAGACTTGCAACGCATAGATCAATTGTTATCTACCTACCTGGATGATTCAGAATTATCGAGATTTAATCGCAATCGTTCGGCAAAATGGATCGCTGTTTCAAAAGATTTTGTGGAGGTGATGGCTGCAGCTTCAAAAATTAGTCAGCTGACCAACGGCGCATTTGATGTAACAGTTGCCCCCGTTGTTAATTTATGGGGTTTTGGATCTGATGGTAGTATCACTGAAGTGCCAGATGAAGATGCCATCAACCAAGCATTACACAAGATCGGCTATCAAAAAATCGAGGTTGATATTGCCAATCAACGGCTTCGAAAATTGATACCCGACATTTCAGTTGATCTGTCAGCAATTGCAAAAGGGTATGCAGTTGACCAAGTCGCCTTGTCACTTGAGAAGCTTGGTATAATGGAGTACCTTGTAGAAGTAGGCGGCGAGTTACGAGCAAACGGTCATAATCTTGCTGATGTTGCCTGGAAAGTCGGTGTCGAAGTTCCTACGCCTCAGTTAAGACAGGTTTATCAAGCGATTCAACTTGAGAATCAGTCTGTTGCAACATCTGGAGATTATCGAAATTACTTTGAGATCGCTGGTCAGCGTTTTGCACATACCATTGATCCAGTAACGGCTCGACCAGTCAAACATACACTGGCATCAGTGACTGTGGTTGCGGCAACCACAATACAAGCAGACGGCTGGGCTACTGCATTCATGGTGCTTGGTGTAGAAAAAGGCTTTGCGATTGCTGAGCAACAACAATTGGCTGTATTATTCATATCCAGAACCGCAGATTCATTTACAGATCGTGCAACAACCGCTTTTATCAGGAGATAGTCATGGCAACTTTTTTGGCGACATTTGTATTTATATTAATCGTGATGACAATCATGTCTATCGGTGTCATATTTGGCAGAAAGGCAATTAAAGGCAGTTGTGGTGGAAATAACAGCGGTGCTTGTGGTTGTGTAAAGAAATGCGAAAAAAGACTCAAAGCTGAACAAGGCACATGAATAAGGATCTGGAAAGAAATAACAGTCGTTTTGATTATTGTTGAAACGTGTAATAGGCTATTTTTTTGCCAAACAAGCAGTGATTGTTGTTTGACGGTATCAAGGAGGTAATATGTTACATAATGTGTCTGTAAAAGACTATATGTCTGCAAATGTTACGGTGTTGACTCCTTCAACACCAGTGATTGAAGCAATTATGAAACTGGTTACAAACAGAATTACATCAGCACCAGTAATGGATAACCACGGCAAGGTTATTGGTATATTTTCAGAGTTGGAAGGGATGAAGGTTGCGCTTGAGATCGCTTATAATCAGGATCTTGGTGGTGGATTGGTGTCTGATTTTATGAGTACTAATGTTGAAACGCTTGAAGCAAATTCAGGTATTGTTGAACTGGCCGGTAAGCTTGCAGAAAGTGAACAACGATCTTTTTTGGTAATGGATGATGTTGATTTGGTTGGTATTATCAGTCGCCATGATGTGCTTCGTGCTGTAGTATCGATATCCCAGTCGCACCAATAATTTATTGATATAAGAGGCTGTCTGCTCAAAAAATCGCCTGCACAACTAGAAGTCTGTCAATGTGATATTGCCTAATATGGATTCTGTTCCCATATTTATTGACGCCTGCAGTAATCTGATAAAGCCACCTGAGTTTTATCCGATTACTGCAGGTGTAAATTGACAGGGGAGCAGATAGATTATTAGGCAATATAAGATTGAAGCACTACTAGGAGGCTGTGCGAGAGTAGAAAGTCTACTGCGGAAAAGCGGATTTTGGCCCCTTTAATCGATTAAATTCGTTCAATACAGCAAGTATTCGCCTCATTTAATCGAAACAAATGGACTCAAAACCGCTTTCCCACGCTACGGCTTCTATTCTCGGACAGCCTCCTGATTTTGTGTTTGCCGTCTTTGCGTTAACTTAATATGCTGCCAAACAGTTTTTACTGGATAGATTACGAAACATTTGGTGCTAATCCGCGTGTTGATCGTCCTTCTCAATTTGCCGGCGTACGCACGGATTCACAACTTAATATAATTGATGACCCTCTGGTTGTTTTCTGTAAGCAGTCAGATGATTATCTACCACATCCTGAGGCTTGTCTGATTACCGGGATTACACCACAGATGGCCAATCAGAAAGGTGTTTGTGAATCAGATTTTATTCGTTCTGTTGTATCTGAGATGCAAGTTCCAGGCACATGTACGGTTGGTTACAATAATATTCGTTTTGATGATGAAATAACACGACACAGCCTGTATCGTAACTTGTTAGATCCATATGAGCATGAGTGGCGCAACAATAATTCTCGTTGGGATTTGATTGATGTTATGCGTTTGATGTGTGCTTTACGTCCAGAGGGCATTGAATGGCCACAAGATGATAATGGCAGTCCAGTATTTCGATTGGAGAAACTGACAGCAATCAATGCGATTGAACATGGACAAGCGCATGATGCGCTAGCCGATGTTGAAGCAACCATCGCCCTGGCCAAACGAGTTCAACAGGCACAACCGAAACTGTTTAACTACTGCGTCGAGCATCGCACTAAATCCAGTATATTTCCATTGCTGAATGTCACAGACATGACAGCTGTATTGCATGTCTCCAGCCGTTACCCTGCTAGTCGTCACTGTATCGCAATGATTGCTCCGCTAGCGGCACATCCAGTCAACAATAATGGAATCATTGTTTATGATTTAGCAGTCAACCCGGAGTCATTGATAGCGCTGGATGCTGATGCTATTGCTGAACGACTATTCACACCTAGAGAAAAACTGCCTGAATCAATTGAACGCATTGCACTAAAAACAATTCACGCCAACAAATGTCCAATTGTAGTGCCAGTCAATGTATTGCGACAGCAAGATGCCGATCGACTTGGTATCGATCAGGCTGTTTGTAACAAACATCTGGCTATGCTTAAATCGCACCAGTCCATGATTCAGAACAAGCTAATGGAGGTGTTTCAAGACAATTCAGTGCAACCTGTGAACGATCCTGATTTTATGCTCTATAGCGGAGGATTTATTGGTGATAGTGATAAGAGATTGTTGCGTAAACTGCACACTATTCCGATCAATCAGCTGGCAAAATATACACCAGCATTTCATGATCAACGTCTTGCGGAAATGCTATTCAGATATCGAGCAAGAAATTATCCTGAAACGTTAACAGACGACGAACGTGTACGATGGAATGCATTCCGGCACAATCGTCTAAACAATTCTGAAGATAAGACAAATTTAAGTCTGTCAGTCTATCAATCAGCAATCAATGAGCTTCGGCAAAGCCAAGTCAATTCGCAACGAGATCAAAATATACTCGACGAACTTGAAAATTATGCAAACGATATTGTCACTGGTGTCTAAGGAAGCAGAACTTAAAAATACCGAAGCCTGACTCGTTTTTTTTTGGTTCCAGAACAGTAATAATTCGCATTTTTCACCGTCTGATGAGTCCTTTTTACCTATTTGAATCTAAAAGCAAATTGTGTGATTTCTATCGCGTCTCTGTTCGGTTGCAATAGCAAACTTGTATGGTGATACGTAAGACTTACGCTTGTTTAATTACGATAGGCTTGGGATGAAGGCATGATAATTCACAATCATGTCAGTGGTAATATAGCACGTTTCGGTTGATGTATTTTATATTAGGAATCAACGAATCAGTTAACTGAATTTTTCCTGAAATGTATGATTATGGTTGACCATCAATGTTAAAATTTGTTACAACCTCGGTGTTATTCTTAATTCTTAAGTAATAATCTATAAAAGTGATTATAAAAAATCAATAAGACATTGAATTTAAAACTAAATATAGAAAATATTTATTTTCTAGAGGCTCTAGGGCTGATTCACACAACTGACTGTTTTTTAATAAAACAGCGATCTTGAAGAGTTATAGCATGAGCAGATTTCTTGGTTGCTGGTAATATTGAGTTGTCTCCGGTTGCAGTGATTGGTAGTTAATGTATAGTATGTCTTCAAGGTGGCAGTGAGATGTTGGCCCGTATGCGACGTGATTCAGTTGCTGAGTGGCTGGCCCCGTATCTATCTACTAAAAATAATAAGATTTTAAAGACGCCGTTTGTATGATTAGCCATTGTTATACAAGCCCATCATGTAATATGAATTCAAGAAAGAAGGAGAATAAATGAACAAATCAGAACTTATTGATGCAATAGCGGATGCTTCAGATCTTAGTAAAGCAGATGCTGCACGTGCATTGAGCGGATTTATTGACTCAGTAACCGGTGCTTTAAAAAAAGGGGACACTGTTTCTTTAATTGGTTTCGGAACATTTTCAGTGAAGGATAGAGCGGCACGTCAAGGCAGAAATCCTCAAACTGGTGCTACGATTCAGATTAAGGCAGCTAAAATTCCAGCGTTTAAGGCTGGTAAAGGCCTTAAAGATGCTATAAAATAGTATAGATGATCTGGGTGCTTAGCTCAGCTGGGAGAGCATCGCCCTTACAAGGCGAGGGTCGCAGGTTCGATCCCTGCAGCACCCACCATAGGAGTGGTAGTTCAGTTGGTTAGAATACCGGCCTGTCACGCCGGGGGTCGCGGGTTCGAGTCCCGTCCACTCCGCCATTAATTGAAGAACCTCGGACGCTAGTTCGGGGTTTTTTTGTTTTTGGTGAGATATTTCTTTCGCACATGAAATTTTAGTCTCCAGAGGCACACCCTGTGCGCGATTAACTTGCAACGGATGCAAGTTTTTTGACAAAGCTTATTCTATAACGATTATAAGTAAGGTTTCCCGCCTAGGTGGCTGTTCGAGAATAGAAACCGTAGCGATGGAGAGCGGTTTTGAGTCCAGTTCTTCGATTAAATTGAGGCGAATACATGCTGTATTTAACGAATTAATTCAGCAAATTGGGCCAAAATTCGTTTTCCCGCAGTAGGCTTTCTATTCTCGGACAGCCTTCTACTTCTAGCCCGCATTTCTCACCAGCCGGATGAGCCCTCGCTGACTCTTTGAATTCACAAGCAATTTTATTCAGTCAACAATACACACAGTTTTTCCACGCCTTCATAAAATTCCTTGTGAATTCAAATGGCTACACGATCATCTCAACATCTGGTGAGAAATGCGAGCTAGCTCCCCAAAAAAATATCATGCGTCCTAAATGTTAAAATGTCATGTGCAAAGAGTATAATGTTTGTTCATGCTGGTTATTGTGCGTTTTTTTCTCTGTTATGACAGATACATAACTCACTATGCGCTTGTTGCCATGTCTTTATGACGAAGAAAGTTCGACGCATAAATCACATGTTAAATAATTCCCATTCCATAGTGGTTATACGTAGCGATTGAAATAGTTTAGCCAGGAGTAAAAAGACAAGCCATTTCATGTATGTCACTAAGCTAACTTTGGTGTAACGACTCAGCTTACCCTCTATGGTGTCCAAGAGCTGCGATGAAAGTGCTCATTTACACCTGTAAACTGCGCGCTTTCGCCTTGCTCTTGTACATGAGAGGGTAATCTGAGCAGTTACACTTTGGTTACATATATTGGTTTGAGGCACTAATTGAGCAGAAACTGGAATTTTGTGTCGGATTACTGTTCTTAGCAGGGAAAGAAGATGTCTAGTCATAGTGTTCCAATCATTAAAAAACAATCCAAGAATAAAATGTTGGTTTCATTTCGTGTCATATTGGCACTGTATTCGATAATACCGATTTGTCTGGTAATTCAATTCCTTGATATCTATCTATGGGGTGGATATTTAAAAGCACATCTTCCAAGTAGTCCTAGTCACTTCATATTGTTTCAGATCTTGTTTGGAACGCCTCATATTATTGCCAGTGCTATGTTGATTACTACAAACTTAGACTATTTCAAGCATTATCAACTAAAAATTCTTGGTATGTCGATTGCTCTTGCAATTATCTTTGGGATAGGTAGTCAATTTATTCCTTACCGTGCACTCTATATTGTGGTTGCTAGCTGGACGGTTTATCATGTTTTAAAACAACAGTATGGAATTGCCCGTGGGGTTTGTCGCTTGCCTGATTTTAAGCATAATTTGTTATTATGCTTAAGTGTTTCTGCAGGAATATTAATTTACATCGGTATTTTTCTCAATAAAAGCCTAACTGATCAACAGTCTGACTGGATTGAGATAGTAGCGGGATTATTCTGTATTGGGTTATTGGTCGGAACAATATCATATCACCACCTTGTTCAGTCTGGGTTTGGAAAACTGTTTATGTGGGCAAATACAATTCTTGTTATTAGCAGTTTTTATCTCTATCTTAATCAATATTATTTTCTTGCTATTCTGGTGCCACGACTTGTTCATGATGCAACTGCGTATCTTTTTTATGTAACGCACGATTATAATCGCCATCATGATTCCCCAGAAAATTTTCTCTATCGCTATACATGTCGCTTAAATATACCGATTGTGATTGTCTTACCTATACTATCATTTTTATTGGCCTTTCTACTTCAAGCCTATGGGAACGATATTTTATATCTAATTATTGAATTATTATTTGGTGTTGAAATTTATAATGTTGTTACACTTATTGTTTTTGGCTATCTTTCATTAATGCACTATTACACAGAGTCCTTTACATGGAAAAAGGATTCTCCTTATCGACAATATATAGGGTTTAAACAGTAACTAGTTGATGAATGTTGGCTCGAAAACAGACACTCTACGTTTTCACGGTCAAGGCTACGGCTTTATAACAAATTAATTATTATTGAGAGCTAGGCGCTAAATTAGGCTGATAAACTGTTACACAACTATTTTTACAGAACTATCGGTAGATATCAGCCGATAGCATACCCCAAAACCGCGTGAAGTGTTTCTCTGCATGTCATACTTTTGGTAAGGGTTCTACATCAAATAACTCTTGAATCTGACGTGTCTTTTTGCCTATTTAGAATTGAGAAAATAGTTGTGTCGCTCCCTATGTGCCTGTTTTTTGCCTTGAACATGAGTGAAAACCTGCACCAATTGATTAAGTTATTGCATGCGTGTTCCATAAGATTTTTTGACAAAAATAAAAAAATCAATATGCTCTATTTATTGTGTCAAAATACCTGATCGTGGTTGTGAGCATCATATACACAGTGCATTTGTATATTATCCTAATCGTTACCATCCAAAATACACATTGTTAAACAATAGAGGTCAATCCCGAGTGATGTCTATTGAATTGAGTGCGCACGCCTAAGCAAAAAACATTAATTATTCACGTCTATTTTATAAAGACATTGAGCAGGATTCTTATTGAAGGAAAGCTGCAATAAAAATCATGATTTTTATAAACAAGTTAAATTTGCGATTAAATCTGGTCTAAATTATTAAGAGTAAGACGGCATATGCAAAATAATAATCAACATCTAGTCAATATTATGAATAGTCCACACCTTGATAAAGAATACTCTTTTCTTGATGGTCATGTCATTGTCATGTGGCTGAATCAATCAGGTGTTCTTACCCGAATAAATCAGTCACTGCTTGACATGACAGGTTATCAAGAAAGTGATTTAATCGGGGCATCATATACTTTATTTATACACCCTGATTTTTCAGATTCTGTTTATACTGACGTATGGAATAAAGTAGGTGTTGGGAAACGATGGAAAGGTGTGGTGAAGATATTGCGGAAAGATGGTAGTTATTTTTGGGGGTTAACTACAATAATGGCTATTCAGTACCAACATTATCAGATTAGATATTTATGTGCTGTAAGAAAGCCATCTAGAAAACAAATTATATTGCATAGAGAAAAATATTGTTTTTCGAATAAATAAGGTTAACTATGTTGTCAGTATTAAATTGTTCTGTAAGTCCCTATTTGCCCCAAAATAATCGATCCACGTGGGTGGAATTTGAAAAGCTTTTACAAAGTAAGGCAAGATTATCTCTACGCTATAAAAAGTTTTCAAGCCCTAGTGCGTTCACTAAAGCTTGTAGCAATGGACAGCTGGGCTTAATCTACGCTGATCCTTATCATGCTTCAATTTTGCTACGTAATTATGGGTATATGCCTGTTGTTCGCGCTCTGGGGCAATATGATGAAGCTGTGGTAGTGGTTCGGGCAGATTCTACATTATTGGATATCCAGGATTTGAATCCAAAGATGTATTTATCAATTTCTGTTGAACCTGTTAATAGGCTGTTAGGACGTGTGTTATTGCAGCCAGCCAATATTAATGAAGATGATATGGTTTGTCGTTACCATCGAACCCATCGCTCTGTTGTTCGTGATCTATGTTTGGATAAAACAGACGTTGGTGTGATTGCTGCCAGGAATTTTGATCGATTACCGTCTAAGATTAAAAAGCAGTTACGTATATTGGTTAGAACTCAGGCTTATCTTTTTTCATCGGTATGGATGCTTAGCCCAAATCATACTGATCAATACTCGGCACTAGCTCGTGTTTTTAAAAGAATGCATAGAAACCGAAAAGGCAGTAGCATACTGAAAAAATTTAACACCAAATCATGGCTGCATGTAGAACAAATTAAAGCTGAAGAAATGGCTGATTTGTTGAATATGCTGAGGTAGTTTAGTGATCTATAAAGCTTATTCTTCGTGCGCTCACCGCTGAGATTTTCTATCGGCTATTTTTTGCCGATAGCCGTGTTACTGTGTTTTGAAGACAAACAAAAATCAGACACCATAACACACAGGTTGTTCCGTCCTCATTCCTCATCTTCTTCATAAAGCTTCTTGTGAATCCAGATAGCTACGCGATCATGTCACCATTTGGTGAGATGTAGTGGCACTCATCAAATAGTTAGGTAGCTTGCTATACGTCTGTTATATACTCTCCGCACATAAAAATTAAGCATCTTGTGCCCGCACGGCCTGTGTGTAAATTTGGAGCGGAGAGTTGTGTTGGAAAACCTTGCTGTAGAGTGACTACAGCTAAGGATTCTCGCCTTACTCTTCTCAAAATATCACGAACACAACATGCTAAATTTCATGTGCGAAGAGTCTATGTACATTCTTGTGAAATTAAAATGGTATTTCAATATTCAGATTTTATTAAATCTATACTGCCATGCATTTGACAGTTTGTGGTTATGATATGATGAACTGATCAGTTGTGGCACATCTGGTTTGACTATAGCTCCTTTAGCCCCGTCTTAAAAATGATGCAAGATCTACCATTTCAGAATCAACTATTTGATCGCTTTGGAAGGCGAATTGACTACGTTCGTTTGTCAGTTACTGATCGTTGTGACTTGCGCTGTGTTTATTGCATGAGCGAAAAAATGACTTTCTTACCGCGCGCTCAGATTTTAACACTGGAAGAAATACAGTTTATTGCCT